>ERZ809296.632-NODE-632-length-53624-cov-35.852377_pt1 | contig 53624 bp, 58 predicted proteins | sample MGYA00520511_ERZ809296 | MGnify/ENA primary metagenome ERZ809296 (study PRJEB31576, sample SAMEA3212662) | Homo sapiens | biome: human-gut; feature: human gut; material: fecal | place: Sweden | collected 2012 ...
TCGGGGCTTTCAAAGCCCGCGATCATGCGCAGCGTGGTGGTCTTGCCGCAGCCGGAGGGGCCGAGCAGCGTGACGAAGGAACCCGGCTCGATGGTCAGCGAGGTGTCCTTGACGGCATAGAAGTTCTTGCCGGTCTTGGGGTCCTGATAGATTTTGGAGATATGGTCGAGGCGAACGCCCTTCTTGATCTTATCCATGGCTTAGTCCTCCTTCATTTTTTTGCTGGTGCCGAAATGGTTCATAAAGAGATTCATCAGCAGCACCGCGCCGTAGGTGATGACGATGAGGATCGTCGCGAACGCGCAGGCGAGGCTGTAGGAGCCCTTTTCGGCAAACTCGTTGATCTGCACCGTGATGAGCAGGAACTGCGGCGTCACGAGCAGGATGATGGCGGAAATTGCGGTGATGGAGCGCACGAACGCGGTCACAAGGCCGGAGAGGAAGGAGTCCTTGATGAGCGGCAGCGTGACGGTCATAAAGACCTTGAAGCTGTCCGCGCCCATGTCGTAGGCGGATTCCTCGATGGACTTGTCGATCTGACGCAGGGCGGAGATGCCGCTGCGCGTGCCGGTCGGCAGCGAACGCACGACAAAGACGATGATGAGGATCAATCCCGTGCCGTAAAGCCCCTGCAGGAAGCCGGTGCGGAACACGCCCGCGGAGAAGCCGCGGATGTAGCCGACGCCGAGCACCGTGCCGGGCACGGCCATGGCGAGCATGGACACCGCCTCGATGAAGCCCTTGGACTTAAAGCTCCGCTTGACGACGAGGTAGGAGATGATCATGCTCAGCAGCGCCGTGATGGGGGCGGAGATGAGGCTCAGGCGGAAGGAATCCCAGAACGCCTGCAGACCGTGGTAGCGCGTGAAGATGAGCTTGAACCATTTGCCGGTGAGCGGGAAGAACTTGTAGCCCCAAGTGGGGAAGAACGCGCCGATGGGCACGCACAGGTACATGAGGATGACGAAGGTGGCGGCAAGACCGCAGAGAATGGTCAGCGGGATCTTGACGCTCTTATCCTCGATGAGCATACGGCCGCGGGAGGCCTTGCCGGTCAGGGTAGCGGCGGTCTTGCGCTCGAGGTAATACTTCTGCACCGCAAACATCGCCAGCGTGATGCACAGCAGCACGACCGCCATCGCCGCCGCGCCCGGCTTATCGTAGGAGCCGGTGATCTGCAGATAAATGGTGGTGGCGAGGGTATCGTAGGAGCCGCCGATGAGCATGGGGTTGGCGAAGTCGGCGATGGACTCGATGAAGGTGACGAGGAAGGCGTTGCCGAGACCGGGGAGCATCAGCGGCAGCGTGACGCTGGTGAAGACCTTCCAGCGGCTCGCGCCCATGTCGCGCGCGGCCTCCTCGAGCGAGGGGTCGATGTTCTTCAAAAGACCCTTGAGCATCATGTAGCACACGGGGAAGAAGGTGAGCGTCTGCACGACGGCGATGCCCCAGAAGCCGTAGACGCTGTTGTCGTAGATGCCGAGCAGGAAGCGGGTGATGATGCCCGACTTGCCGAAGAGCATGATCATGGAAAGCGACAGCACGAACGGCGGGGAGACGACCGGCAGCATCGAGACGACCTTGAAAAGGCCGCCGACAAATTTACCGACGCGGACGTAGACTTCGACATAGGCAAAGAGCAGGCCGAGCAGCGCCGAGAGGATGCCGACGAGGAAGCCGACCTTGAGCGTGTTGGTGATGGCCTTGGTAAAGGTGGGCATGGCGAAGATGCGCTCGAAGATGCCGAAGCCGAAGCTGCCGTCGCCCACGAAGCTGTCCACCAGCAGGATCGCCAGCGGATAGAGAATGAACAGAGTCAGAAAGGTGATGAGCACGACGATGGTGGTGACCATGATGGGATCGGCCATCAGCTTTTTCCGGTCCAGCGCCGCGCTTTGAGAACGTACCATAGGGAACTCCTTTCTTGGTGGTTTGGAGGAAAACGCAGGCGGGGCAGCGGCTCATGCCGCCGCCCCGTCGGGATCGTTGGGTCGATGCGATAGACGATGTAGGGAGAATTACTTCACCTGGAAGCGGTTCTCGTCGCCGGTGTTCGCGCCGGAGGCGGCCAGAGCATTCATGACCTCCTCAACGTAGGTCTTGATGTTCTTGGTGGCGTCGTCGAAGTCATAGTCCATGACGTTCTCGGGGTCCAGACCGAACTCCGCGGCAACCTCGGGCTGGGTGGCGTTGTCAATGACCAGGAACTGATAGGAGCCGTTCTGAGCGGCGAGGTTCACGCAGTCGGGAGAGAGCGCGTACTCGATCCACAGCTTCGCGGCGTTGGGGTGCGCGGCGCCCTTGAAGATGGCGGTAGCGCCGATCTCACAGGAGGTGCCGGAGGACGGGATGATCAGCTCGATGTTATCGTAGCCGTTGTCGATGATCTGGGTGATGCCGTCATGCAGGAAGCCGATGCCGATGACGCACTCGCCGGTGCCGACGTTCTTGCTCGGACCGGAGCCGGACTTGGTGTAAACCTCGATGTTCTTATCGAGGTCGACGAGGTACTGGATGCCCTCATCGTGGCCGTACTTCTGGATCATGGTGTTGATGACCAGTTTGGCGGTGCCGGCGGTGTTGTAGTTGGACAGCCAGATCAGGCCCTTGTACTCGGGCTTGAGCAGGTCGGGCCAATCCTGAGGAGCCTCAAGGCCCATGCGCTCGAGCTCGTCGGTGTTGACCATGAAGCCAAGGATGCCGGTGTAGATGCCGTACCAGTAACCGTCAGCGTTCTTGTACTGGGGCTTGGCGATGTGAGAGGCGTTCTCCGCCTGATAGGCCTCGAGCAGACCCTCGGCCGCGCAGACGTTGTAGGGATCGGTCGTGCCGCCGAACCAGACGTCGGCAGACGGATTGCCGTTCTCTTCCTCGATCTTGGCCTGCACCTCACCGGTGGACAGACGCTGATACTCGACCTCGATGCCGTACATCTTCTCGAAGTTCTCACAGGCGGCGGCGAGGTACTCCTCCTCGCAGGAGCCGTAGACCACGAGCTTGCCCTCGGCCTTGGCGGCGTCGACGAGACTGGTCTCTTCGGCGCCCTGCTGATCGTCAGCGGGGGCCTGGGTGTCGTCCTGCTTGCTGCCGCAGGCGACTAGGCTGAGCGCCATCACCAGGCAGAGGAGCAGAGCAATGAGCTTTTTCATGCAAATTTTCCTCCAATTCAAAATTTATCCGGGGGCCATCGGGAACGTTCCCAATCCCATCAGATTACAAAAATATTACAACTTATACGGAACGATGGCAAGAAAATTTGCCGAACTTAGCAGTTTTACACGCAATTTATCAGATTTGTCCGGTACTCTTGTCAGAATCGTCCCACATTGTCAAAAATGTGACAAAATCGCCGGGGGAAGGAGGGGCTGCGGGCGGGGCGCTAAGACTCCGTGCTGGGGGCGTTCTGATAAAAAACGTCCTCCCACGTGCGCATCGGATAGCGGATGAGCGCGGCGGCGTCGAGGTCCTCGCGGCGCAGCTCCACCGCCGAAATGCGGCGGTTGGTGTAGGTCGTGTAGTAATAGATGCCGCGGTCTGCGTTCCAGCAGGAGGTGTAGATGGTTCGCTCGTATTCGCCGGGGCGGACCTCGCAGCAGCCGTTCTGCTGCTCGACCGCGCCGAGGATGTGGAAGAACTGCCCGACGCTGTCGGCTTCGCCCTCGCCGGAGACGGAATGGAGCCGCGTGAACGCCGCGCGCACAAAGCGCGAGGCGGAGGAGAGGTCGCCGGGCAGTCCCAGCGCACCCATGCCGCGGCTGTAGAGCGTGAGCGGGAGCGCGTCGGAAAAGAGATTTTCCGGCTGCTTCGGCGAGAGGTGCATGAAGTTGTTGAGCGCGAACATCTGCTGCGGAAACGGCGGGTTGTTCGTCAGCACGCCCGCGGGATCGTCGTAGACCTTCAGACCGTCCGCGACGGACTCGATCACGACCGCGCCGCTTTTGTCGGCAAGGAGCCAGTGGAGCTGCGCGGCAGGGAGCTGCGGGCTGAACGGCGTGCCGACGAGGTTCATTGTGCGCAGGGCCTCACGGGCCTCCGCGAGCGTCGCGCAGCGGCCCAGCAGCCGGGGAATGAACTCAAACTGCGCGATATTCTCCCGATCGGGGACGACCTCGGCGTATTGCGCGCTGCCGACAAAGTTGAGCCCCGCCATGCCGAGCCCCTTTTCGTTCACTGCGTCGTAGTAAAGCGGGAAGCCGTCGGCGACGTGCGCCGTGCCGATGATGGCGTAATGCGTGTCCATCACGCCGCCGTGGCGCAGGGCGATGGGAAAGCGGCGCGGAGTGATGACGATCTCCTCGCCGTAGGAAAACTCATAGTCGAGCGTGCGGCCCATGTAAAAGTCTCTGGTTTGGTACGTTGCTGCGGTACACATGGGAAACCTCCTGAAAGTATTTTTGATTAGTATGCCGCGCAGAGGAGAAAATCAACCGCCGCCGCGCATCTTTCAAAACGGACAGAGGAAAGCTCGCGGAGCTCTCCTCTGTTTCGCGTTATTCCGGCGGACGGCAGCTGGCGTGCCAGCCGCAGCCCTTCAGATGGTCGTCCACCAGCCCCGCCGACTGGAGCAGGGAGTAGACGATAGTGGTGCCGACGAAGGTGAAGCCGCGCTTTTTCAGGTCGCGGCTGATGCGGTCGGAGAGCGGGGTGGAGGCGGGCACGTCGGCATCCGTCTCGGGGCTGTTGACGATGGGCTTGCCGTCAACGTAGGCCCAGAGAAAGCGGTCGAAGCTGCCGAACTCCCGCTGCACCTCTAAAAAATGCCGGGCGTTTTCGATGACGGAGACGATCTTGCGGCGGTTGCGGACGATGCCGGCGTTCTGCATCAGCTCCGCGACCTTTGCTTCATCGAAGCGGGCGACCGCAGCAGGCTCGAAGTCCGCGAAGGCCGCGCGGAAAGCCTCGCGCTTTTTGAGAATGGTGATCCACGAAAGCCCCGCCTGCATCCCCTCGAGGGACAGCAGCTCGAAGAGCGCGCGATCGTCGTGCGTGGGGCGGCCCCACTCGTGGTCGTGGTAATCGAGGTAGATCGGCTCCGGTCCGGCCCAGCCGCAGCGTGTCGGCTGCGCCATGTTATTTCTTGACGGCGATGGCTTCGATCTCGACCAGCGCGCCCTTGGGCAGCGCGCCGACCTGCACCGCGCTGCGCGCGGGGCAATCGCCCTCAAAATATTTGGCGTACACGGCGTTCACCGCGGCGAACGCACCCATGTCGGTGAGGAAAACGGTGGTCTTGACCACATCGCCGAGCGTGCAGCCCGCGCCGGCGAGAACGGCCTTGAGGTTTCGGAGCGACTGCTCGGCCTGCTCCTCTACGCCGCCAGGGACGAACGCGCCGGTCGCGGGATCGAGCGGGATCTGGCCGGAGACGAACACGAAGCCGTTGGCCTCAATGGCCTGCGAATAGGGACCGATGGCGCCGGGCGCCGCGGTGGTGGCAATAACAGTTTTCATCGGAAAAGCCTCCTGAATAAGATTCGGTGAGCCTATGATAGCACCGGCGCGGCGTCCGCGTCAAGGCGGCGCGGGATTTTTTGCCGTGCAGCGCGGTGGGTCTTGCACCGCGCCGCGCTTTGTGGTATGCTTGTCCCGACAAAAGCCAAATGGCAAAGGAGAGATGATTTATGATCATTCGTGCAGAGGACCGAAAGCAGATCCTGACGCCCAACGCCCGCGGCGGCGACGGTACGCTCGACAAGCGCGACTATGTGCTGGAGAACATGCCGGAGAACGCGAAGATGTTCGCCGAGATCAAGCTCGAGCCGGGCTGCTCGCTGGGCACGCACACCCACACCGGCGAGTACGAGGTGTTCTTCTTCCATGAGGGCGAGGTCACGCTCAACGACAACGGCACCGAGCGCAAAATGCACCCCGGCGACTTCGCCATCTGCTATGACGGCGAGAGCCACGGCATTGCCAACCGCACGGACAAGCCCGCGTCGCTGTTTGCGGCCATTATCAAGACCAAGTAAGGAGACCCCATGACGACCTATACCTATTATCCCAAGGGCACCTGCTCGAAGCAGATGGAAGTTGATCTGGAGGACGGCGTCATCAAGGATGTGCGCGTGCTCGGCGGCTGCAACGGCAACCTGCAGGGCATTTCGAGCCTTGTGCGCGGCATGAAGGCCGCGGACGCCATCGAGCGGATGCGCGGCATCCGCTGCGGCTTCAAGCCGACCTCCTGCCCCGACCAACTCTCCATCGCGCTGGAAAAGGCGCTGGAGAAAGAAAAAGACGCAAAGTGAATCCCACAGGCTCGAAAGAGCTTACGTGGATGGAAAAGGAAAAACATAAAAGGAACGGCTTCGCAGCGCGAAGCCGTTCCTTTTTATCCTTTTGCAGAAGCCGTGCCGCTCACTCCGCAGCCTGGATGCGATGGTACATATCCTGCATCTTGCGGTCAATGTCGGCGATCTCGTCGGCGCAGGCGAACATCTGCTCATTGATGCCGGCGGGGAGGGCGGACTTGTCCTTTTTGTAGCGGATATCGTGCTCAAGGCTGGCCCAGAAATCCATCGCCACCGTGCGGAGCTGCACCTCCACGAGCACGGACTCCGTGCGGTCGGAGAGATAGATGGGCACGCGCAGGTCAAGGTGGAGCGAGCGATAGCCGTTGTAGTTCGGCGTTTCGATGTAATCCTGCCGCTTGACGAGCTCCATGTCGCTCTGGCGCAGGAGCATCTCCTCCACGCGGTAAACGTCGTCGATGTAGCAGCACACCACGCGGATGCCGGCAATGTCGTTGATGTTTTTCTTGGCGGACTCCATCGAGATCTCCAGCCCCTTGCGCCGCAGCTTCTCGATGATGCTGCCGGTGGACTTCAGGCGGCTTTCGACGTGGTGGATGGGGTTGTGGTCGTAGCGGACGCTGAACTCCTCGTTCAGCACCTCCAGCCGCGTCTGGATCTCGCGCACGGCAGAGCTGTAGAGATGTTCAAATTGCAGAAAATCCTGATAGCTGCGATAGAGCTGCGCGGTCTCATTCTGCAGCACGACGTCCGTGCGGATGGGGACAAAGGTCTTGTCCATGGCGGCCTCCCTGAGCGGTTGATCTCTTTTTCTCAGTATACCACATCGGCGCGTGCGCGCAAGGGCAAATTTGCGGGAAAAAGAACTGGACAAACGGGCGGGAAGCGGATATACTGTAAGCTGTGATTTTGTTGACAGAGGCGCGAAGGGAGGCCGGGGGAATGGACATTGATATGGACATCAAGGAGCTGGAGGCATTCGTCTATGTGGTCGAAAACTGCAGCTTTTCCCGCGCGGCCGAGCTGCTGCACCTGACGCAGCCGACCATCTCCTCCCACATCTCCGCGCTCGAGCGTAAGCTCGGCATCAAGCTCGTCGTGCGCACGACGAAGGAGACCTACCCCTCCGACGCGGGCAAGCTCCTCTACCGCTACGCCAAGGAGATCCTGCAGGTGCGCGAGAACGCCGCCGCGGCGCTCAAGAGCTTTTCGCAGGAGATGCGCGGCACCATCACGCTCGCGGCCTCCACAGTGCCGAGCCAGTATTATCTGCCGCACCTTTTGCAGAATTTCCACGAGAAATATCCCGACATTGCCTTTAACATCCAGATGGAGGACAGCCCCAAGGTCATCGAGATGGTTGCGACGCGCGCCGTGGAGATCGGCTTCAGCGGCACACGGGTGGAGAACCACAAGTGCATCTCGCAGGAGTTTGCCGGCGACTGCATGGCGGTCATCACCCCGAACACGGAAAAATTCCGCGCCTATGCCGGCAGGCATCTCCCGAAGGAGCTTCTGCTGAGCGAGACCTTCATCAGCCGCGAGAAATCCAGCGGCACCTATCAGGCCGGCAGGGAAATTTTAGAGCGCATGGGCGTTGACATCGCGCAGCTGCGCACGGCCATCGAGGTCCGCTCGAGCGAGAGCGTGAAGCAGATGGTGGGCGAGGGGCTTGGCATCGGATTGATCTCCCTCTCCGCCGCGCGCGATTATGTGCAGTTTGAAAAAGTGCTCGCCTTCCCCTTCGAGGAAGAGGAGCTCCGGCGCAGGCTCTACATCGTCAAGCACAAAAACAGCATCCTCTCGCCCATCGCGCAGGTCTTTTACGACTACGCGCGGAAATATTACGAAAAGCATCCGGAAAAAGCGCCCGAGTAAGGGCGCTTTTCCTTTTATAGCAGGCATAGAAAAATAGTGATTTACTTTTTGCGCGCGACAGGTTACAATAAAAAAGTTAAAGAGGCCGTACAAACGGCACGGCGGGAAGGCGGGGAGAGATACGATGCAGACGGTGCGCTCACAGCTCTTTGAGGGCATCACGAACGAGGAGTGCGCGCGGATGTTCCAATGCTTCGGCGCGCGCGAGGCGGGCTATGAGGCCGGCGCGCTCATCAGCGAGTTCGACGGGGAACAGAACGCCGTGGGCGTGCTGCTCTCCGGCAGCGCGGACCTCGTCCGGCTGGATGCCGACGGCAACCGCACCATCCTCGAAACGCTGGAGGAGGGCGGTGTGTTCGGCGAGGTGCTGGCGTTCTCCGGCACGGGCGGCGACTCGATCTTTTTGGAGTGCCGGCGGGACTGCCGCGTGCTCTATCTCGACTATGATCAGATCACCAAGCGCTGCGAAAACGCCTGCCTGCACCACAGCATTCTGGTGCAGAACCTGTTCCGCCTGCTCTCGACCAAGACGCTGCGTCTGAGCGAGCGGGTGGAGGTGCTCTCGCGCCGCTCCATCCGCGAAAAGCTGCTGTGCTACTTCGAGCAGCTTGCGCGGCGGGAGAAGTCGGACACCATCACGCTGCCGTTTTCCCTCAGCGCGCTGGCAGAGTACATCAGCGCCGACCGCAGCGCCATGATGCGCGAGCTGAAAAAGCTCAAGGAGGAGGGCGTCGTGCAGACGGAAAACCGTCGTGTCACCATTCTACCATAAAAAAATGCAGGATAACTTGCATCGAAAATATTGAACTATACGATTGACGCAAGGAATCCTTCATGATATAATTAACCCATCATTTCATATCCATAACGCTATTTTGGAGAAAAGAGGTTACGCTATGTATCGCATCGTCAGAAAAGAAGCGCTCAAGCCGACCGTCATCCTGTATGAGATCGAGGCCCCGATGGTGGCAAAGAAGGCCGAGCCCGGCCAGTTCATCATCCTGCGCGTCGATGAAAACGGCGAACGCATCCCCATCACGATCCATGACTACGACCGCGAGAAGGGCACCGTCACCATCATCGTGCAGACCGTCGGCGCGACCACCGAGAAGCTCAGCCACAAGCAGCAGGGCGAGTTCCTTCAGGACTTCGTCGGCCCGCTCGGCCGTCCGACCGAGACCGAGGGCAAGAAGAAGGTCTGCGTGGTCGGCGGCGGCGTGGGCTGCGCCATCGCCTATCCCGTGCTCAAGAAGTTCCACGACTGCGGCGCGGAGGTCCACGCGGTCGTCGGCTTCAAGAACAAGGACGTTGTGATTTTGGAGGATAAGTTCAAGTCCGCCTCCGACGTGATGAAGCTCGTCACCGACGACGGCTCCTACGGCGAGAAGGGCCTTGTCACCGATGCGCTCAAGCAGCTCATCGAGGAGGGCAACCAGTACGACGAGATCTTCGCCATCGGCCCCGCCATCATGATGAAGTTCGTCTCCAAGACGACCGAGCCTTACGGCATCCCCACCACCGTTTCCATGAGCCCCATCATGGTCGACGGCACCGGCATGTGCGGCGGCTGCCGCCTCACCGTCGGCGGCGAGACCAAGTTTGCCTGCGTGGACGGCCCCGACTTCGACGGCCACAAGGTCGATTGGGACGAGAGCCTCAAGCGCGGCAAGATGTACTTCGATTGGGAGCGTCATAAGCACGAAGAAGTCTGCAACCTGTTCAAGAAGGAGGTCCAGTAAGATGCCGAATATGAGTCTGAAAAAGAACGAGATGCCCTCTCAGGACCCCAACGTCCGCAACAAAAACTTCCTGGAGGTCGCCCTCGGCTACACCGAGGAGCAGGCGCTCGACGAAGCCGCCCGCTGCCTCAACTGCAAGAATCATCCCTGTGTCTCTGGCTGCCCCGTGCAGGTGAAGATCCCCGAGTTCATCAAGAAGATCACCGAGAAGGACTACGAGGGCGCCTATCAGGTCATCCACGAGACCTCCTCTCTGCCCGCCGTCTGCGGCCGTGTCTGCCCGCAGGAGACGCAGTGCGAGAGCAAGTGCGTCCGCGGCATCAAGGGTGAGCCGGTCGGCATCGGCCGTCTCGAACGCTTTGTCGCCGACTGGCACAACGCCAACGTGCAGGAGGCCCCCGCCAAGCCCGTTTCCAACGGCCACAAGGTCGCCGTTATCGGCTCGGGTCCCAGCGGCCTGACCTGCGCGGGCGACCTCGCCAAGAAGGGCTATGACGTCACCGTGTTCGAGGCGCTTCACCTCGCCGGCGGCGTGCTGGTCTACGGCATCCCCGAGTTCCGTCTGCCCAAGGCTATCGTGCAGAAGGAGGTCGACGGCCTCAAGGCACTCGGCGTCAAGGTCGAGACGAACATGGTCATCGGCCGCGTCGTGTCCATCGACGAGCTGATGAGCCAGTACGGCTTCGAGGCCGTGTTCATCGGCTCCGGCGCGGGCCTGCCGATGTTCATGCACATTCCCGGCGAGAACCTCTGCGGCGTGTACTCCGCCAACGAGTTCCTGACCCGCATCAACCTGATGAAGGCCTATAAGGACGGCTCCGACACGCCCATCATGCCGCTTGCCGGCAAGAAGGTCGCCGTCGTCGGCGGCGGCAACGTCGCTATGGACGCCGCCCGCTGCTCCAAGCGTCTCGGCGCGGACGTCTACATTGTCTACCGCCGCGGCATGGAGGAGCTGCCCGCCCGTCACGAGGAGGTCGAGCACGCCGAGGAGGAGGGCATCATCTTCAAGACCCTCACCAATCCCGTCAAGATCAACGGCAACGAGAACGGCTACGTCGCCTCCATGACCTGCGTGGAGATGGAGCTGGGCGAGCCGGACGCCTCCGGCCGCCGCCGCCCGATCGAGAAGGTCGGCAGCGACTTCGACCTGCCGGTGGACTGCGTCATCATGTCCCTCGGCACCACGCCGAACCCGCTCATCAAGAATACCACGCCCGGCCTTGAGGTCAACCGCAAGGGCGGCATCGTGGTGAACGAGGAGGGCCTGACCTCTCACGCGAGCGTCTACGCCGGCGGCGACGCCGTGACCGGCGCGGCCACCGTTATCCTCGCCATGGGTGCGGGCAAGCTCGGCGCCAAGAGCATCGACGAGCAGTTGAGCAAGAAATAAAGCCTACATAGCGAAACGAAAAGAGAGAGCCGACAAGGCTCTCTCTTTTGCTGCCGGAAAGGAAAAAGGCTTCCGACTCGTACAGTCGGAAGCCTTTTGCAGCGGTTATGCGGCCTTTTACTTCAGGCTTTCCGCCACCGCGACAGCCACCGCGACGGTCGCGCCGACCATCGGGTTGTTGCCCATGCCGAGGAAGCCCATCATCTCCACGTGCGCGGGCACGGAGCTGGAGCCGGCGAACTGAGCGTCGGAATGCATACGGCCCATGGTGTCGGTCATGCCGTAGCTGGCGGGACCGGCGGCCATGTTGTCCGGATGCAGGGTGCGGCCCGTGCCGCCGCCGGAGGCGACGGAGAAGTACTTCTTGCCCTGCTCGATGCACTCTTTCTTATAGGTGCCGGCGACGGGATGCTGGAAGCGGGTCGGGTTGGTGGAGTTGCCGGTGATGGAAACGTCCACGCCCTCGGCGTGCATGATGGCCACGCCCTCGCGCACGTCGTCCGCGCCGTAGCAGCGCACGTTCGCGCGCTCGCCCTCGCTGTAGCGGATCTCACGCACGACGTTCAGCTTGCCGGTGAAGTAGTCGAACTGGGTCTGAACGTAGGTGAAGCCGTTGATGCGGCTGATGATCTGAGCAGCGTCCTTGCCGAGACCGTTGAGGATGACGCGCAGAGGCTCCTTGCGGGCCTTGTTGGCGTTCTTGACGATGCCGATGGCGCCCTCTGCGGCGGCGAAGGACTCGTGACCGGCGAGGAAGGCAAAGCACTTCGACTCGTCGGAGAGCAGCATCGCGCCGAGATTGCCGTGACCGAGACCGACCTTGCGGTCCTCGGCGACGGAGCCGTCGATGCAGAAGGACTGGAGGCCGACGCCGATCATCTTGGCGGCCTCAGCGGCAGACTTTACGCCCGCCTTGAGCGCGATGGCCGCGCCCACGGTATACGCCCAGCAGGCGTTTTCAAAGCAGATGGGCTGGATGCCCTTGACGATCTCGTAGGGATCAAAGCCCTTGGACTGGCAGAGCTCGCGGCACTCCTCCACGGAGGAGATGCCATACTGCGCGAGGACGCCGTTGATCTTGTCGATTCTTCTCTCGTAATTTTCAAACAGAGCCATTGTTTCGTCCTCCCTTCCTTATTCCTGACGCGGGTCGATGTACTTCGCCGCGCTGTCCCACTGACCGTAATGGCCCTTGGCCTTTTCGAGCGCGGTGTTGGCGTCGTCGCCCTTCTTGATGAAGTCCATCATCTTGCCGAGGTTGACGAACTCATAGCCGATGATCTCGTCCTGCGCGTTGAGCGCCATTCTGGTGCAGTAGCCCTCGGCCATTTCGAGGTAGCGCGGGCCCTTGGCGACGGTGCCGAACATCGTGCCGATCTGGCTGCGCAGACCCTTGCCGAGGTCCTCGAGGGACGCGCCGACGGCGAGGCCGTCCTCAGAGAAGGCGGACTGGGTGCGGCCGTAGACGATCTGCAGGAACAGCTCGCGCATGGCGGTGTTGATGGCATCGCACACGAGGTCGGTGTTGAGCGCCTCAAGAATGGTCTTGCCGATGAGGATCTCGGACGCCATCGCGGCGGAGTGGGTCATGCCGGAGCAGCCGATGGTCTCGACCAGCGCCTCCTGAATGACGCCCTCCTTGACGTTGAGCGTCAGCTTGCACGCGCCCTGCTGGGGAGCGCACCAGCCGATGCCGTGGGTAAAGCCGGAAATGTCGGAGAGCTGCTTGGCCTGCACCCACTTGCCCTCTTCGGGGATGGGAGCGGGACCGTGATATGCGCCCTTGGCGACCGGGCACATATGCTGAACTTCGGTCGTGTAAATCATGGTGATCTTCCTTTCTTATAATAGGAGTCCGCTACCGCAGCGCGGACTTTAGCTGAGCTATCCGCATTCTATCAAATGTTGCAGACATTTGCAAGCCGTATTTCGCGCGGCTTCGCGCGAGGGACTTTGTGCCATGTGTCGAGCTTTTGGGATGGGAATTGTGCAATATGACAACAGCTCTTTTCAGCGCGCTGCATATTTTATCAATCTTGCCGTCTTGACGAATGGATATTTACGCGCTACAATAACACCATCAAATATGACAGATACATGAGGAGTTCTAATACAATGTTCCGTTTTGCTGATACAAAAGTGAATAACGGTTCTTGTGCCGCCGCTGCCAACCGTGCAGAGGCCACCTTCTCCTGCGCTGCCGCCAACACCAACAATGGGATGAATAGCAAGGTGATGGACGCTGTTTACGCAGCGTCCATTTTGATTTGCCTGCCCATTTTCGGCCTGCGCGTATTGGTCCTGTCCATTCTGGGCCTGATTCTTTCTCACGCGGCACTTGGCATGAAATCGCAAGCGTAAGTATTGAAGCAGTTCGATACAGCAAAGCGGTCACGCCAAGCAGGCGGGATCGCTTTTTTGTATAAATAATGAAAAGACAATTTTTATTGAAAAGGAGAAAACAAGATGAAAAAGAAGTTTGCAGCCATGTTTATGGCAGCCGCTATGGTCTTCACCATGGCAGCCTGCGGCCAGAAGGCCGATACCCCCAGCACTCCCGATGCTGACGCTTCCGGCGATCAGTCCACGGCTGATGTTCAGACCTTTAAGATCGGTTCCTGCGGTCCTCTGACCGGTGACGCCGCGATCTACGGTCAGGCTGTCGTCAACGGCGCCGAGCTCGCCGTCAACGAGATCAACGCCAGCGACTCCAAGACCAAGTTTGAGTTCCAGAAGCAGGACGATGAGGCCGACGGTGAGAAGGCCGCCAACGCCTACAACACCATGATGGACTGGGACATGCAGGTTCTCGTCGGCCCCACCACCACCGGCGCTTCCTTGACCGTTTCCGAGCTCTGCTACAATGACCGCACCTTCATGCTGACTCCGTCCGCCTCCTCCACCGACGTGACGAGCGGCAAGGACAATGTCTTCCAGGTCTGCTTCACCGACCCTAACCAGGGCGTTTCCGCAGCTGACTACATGTCCGATAACTACGCTGATGCGAAGATCGCTATCATCTATCGTAACGATGATGCGTATTCTCAGGGCATTCGTGACGCGTTCAAGGCTGAGGCAGCCGACAAGGGCCTGAGCGTTGTCTATGAGGGCACCTTCACCAATGATACCGCTTCCGACTTCTCTGTCCAGCTCACCGCGGCGCAGACCGCCGGCGCCGACGTCGTGTTCCTTCCCATCTACTATCAGCCCGCTTCCGTGATCTTCAGTCAGGCCAACGCTATGGGCTATGCTCCCACCTTCTTCGGTGTGGACGGTATGGACGGCATCCTCTCCATGCCCGGCTTCGATACTGCACTTGCCGAGGGCCTCATGCTCATGACCCCGTTCTCCGCTACCGTTGAGTCCAACCAGGCTTTCGTTGATGCTTACACGGCCGCTTACGGCGGCGAGCCCAACCAGTTCGCGGCTGACGCCTATGACGGCGTGTACATCATCAAGCAGGCTCTCGAGGCTGCCGGCTGCACCGGTGACATGAGCAGCGAAGAGATCTGCGAGAAGCTCGTCGAGGTCATGCCCACCATCACCTTCACCGGTCTCACCGGTAAGGATATGACCTGGAACGCCGAGGGTCAGGTCTCCAAGGCTCCTACCGCTTATGTCATCAAGGACGGCGTGTACGCTGAGACCAACTAAGCTCCCGATCCGCTATTTACTTCTCTCTCTACAAATAGGCCCGGCTGCCGGGAGCACGAGCTCCCGGCAGCCATGGCCGGTTCTATGGCGGAAACGAAGGCAGGGGAGAGGACAGCATCTGCCCTTGTTTCTGCCACAGAAAAAAGATAAGATCGGGAAAAAGGGGTGTTTTTTCTATGGAATTTTTATCATACCTCATCAGCGGCATCAGCCTCGGCAGCGTGTACGCCATCATCGCGCTCGGCTACACGATGGTCTACGGCATCGCCAAAATGCTGAACTTCGCCCACGGCGACGTCATCATGGTCGGCGGCTACATCTCGTTTTGCGCGATGTTCTATCTGGGACTACCCAACATCGTAGCCGTCCTGCTCGCGGTCGTCGTCTGTACGGTGCTCGGCATTGTGATCGAGCGTCTGGCCTACAAGCCGCTGCGCTCGGCGCCCAGCCTCGCGGTGCTTATCACCGCCATCGGCGTGAGCTACTTCCTGCAAAACTCCGCCCTGCTGATCTGGAAGGCGGCCGCGCGCGTGTATCCCCCCGTGGTCGAGGGTTCGGCCAAGCTCTTTGGCGGAAAGCTGACCATTTCCTATGTTTCGCTTCTGACCATCGCGGCCTGCATCGTCATCATGATCGTGCTGACGCTGTTCGTCAACAAGAGCAAGATGGGCAAGGCCATGCGTGCCTGCTCGGAGGATAAGGCGGCGGCGCAGCTCATGGGCATCAACGTCAACGCGACCATCTCCGCGACCTTCGCCATCGGCTCCGCGCTCGCGGCCATCGCCGGCGTGCTGCTCTGCTCGTTCAATACGTCGCTCATGCCGACCACCGGCTCCATGCCCGGCATCAAGGCGTTCACCGCCGCCGTGTTCGGCGGCATCGGCTCCATCCCCGGCGCGTTCCTTGGCGGACTGCTCCTCGGCATCATCGAGGCGCTGGCCAAGGCGTACATCTCCACGACGCTCGCCAACGCCATCGTGTTCGCGGTGCTGATCGTGGTGCTGCTCGTCAAGCCCGCGGGACTCCTCGGCAGGTATGTGCCGGAGAAAGTGTGAGGTGGCAACTATGGCAAAGCTGACAACGAAATTCAAGTCCTTGAAAAAGACCACCAAGGTCGACTTCGCGACCTACCTCGGCGTGATTGCCGTCTTCATCGTCGTGACCGTTTTGCAGAACGGCGGGATGCTCAACCGCAAGACGATCGGTCTGCTCGTACCCATCTGCTGCTATATGTCCATGGCGGTCTCGCTGAACCTGACCGTCGGCATCCTCGGTGAGCTGAGCCTCGGCCACGCGGGCTTTATGAGCGTGGGCGCGTTCAGCGGCGTCATCGTCTCGCAGAGCCTGCTCACGGCGGTCCCCAACGCGCCGGTGCGCCTTGCCATCGCCATGGTCGTCGGCGCGATCTTCGCCGCCATCGTGGGCCTGCTCGTCGGTACGCCGGTGCTGCGGCTCCAGGGCGACTACCTCGCCATCGTGACGCTCGCCTTCGGCGAGATCATCGCGGACCTCATCAACTGCCTGCTCGTCGGCTATGACGCTTCGGGCCTGCACATTCTCTTCAACGTTTCCGGCACCAAGACGATCGACGATCTCGGTCTCGACGCCACGGGCTACGCCATCATCAAGGGCGCGCAGGGCGCGACCGGCACCAAGACCATCGCGGGTCTCACCGCGGGCTTCATCCTTGTGATGGTGACGCTCATCATCGTGCTCAATCTCACGCGCTCCCGCGCGGGCCGCGCCATCATGGCCATCCGCGACAACCCCATCGCCGCGCAGTCCGTCGGATTGAACCTCACGAAGTATAAGCTCATGGCCTTCGTCACCTCTGCAGCCCTCGCCGGCGCGGCCGGCGCGCTCTACGGTCTGAATTACTCCTCGCTCCAGTCGGTCAAGTTCAACTTCAACACCTCCATCCTTGTGCTGGTGTTCGTGGTGCTCGGCGGGCTTGGCAACATCTGGGGCAGCCTCCTCTCCGCCGCCGCGCTGACCATCCTGCCCGAGGCATTGCGCCAGTTCGCAGATTACCGTATGCTGGTCTACGCCATCGTGCTCATCTTCGTGATGCTCGCGACCAACAATCCCCGGTTCAAGGCATTTTTCGCAAAGCTGCTCCCGCGCCGGCACAGCGTTGAAGAAAAGGAGGTTTGACTATGACGCAGAAAACAAAGCTCGTTCCCGTTACCCGTGAGCCGGCGCTGCTGCCGGAGCGCGACGCGGACAAGTCTCCCGTCCTCGAGTGCATCGACCTCGGCATCACCTTCGGCGGCCTGAAGGCGGTCGACAGCTTCAACATCACCATCGGCCGCACGGAGATCGCGGGCCTCATCGGCCCCAACGGCGCGGGCAAGACGACCATCTTCAACCTGCTCACGAAGGTCTATCAGCCCACGCACGGCACCATCCTCCTCAACGGCAGGGACATTCACGGTCTCAACACCGCACAGATCAACCGCGCGGGCATCGCGCGTACCTTCCAGAACATCCGCCTGTTCCAGAACCTCTCGGTGGAGGAGAACATCACCACCGCCATGGACACCCAGATGCACTACAACATGGCCGAGGGCATCCTCCGCCTGCCGCGCTTCTGGCGCGAGGAGCGCGTGGTCCACGAGCGCGCGATGGAGCTGCTCTCCATCTTCCACATGGAGGAGTTCGCCGACGCCAAGGCCGGAAGCCTGCCCTACGGCGCGCAGCGCCGTTTGGAGATCCTCCGCGCGCTGGCGACGAATCCCTGCCTGCTGCTGCTCGACGAGCCGGCGGCGGGCATGAACCCCAGCGAGACGGCGGAGCTGATGGAGAACATCCGCTCCATCCGCGATACCTTCAAGATCGCGGTGCTGCTCATCGAGCACGATATGAACCTCGTCATGAACATCTGCGAGGGCATCGCCGTGCTGAACTTCGGGCGCATCATCGCCAAGGGCTCGCCCGACGATATCCAGAACAATCCCGAGGTCATCGAAGCATACCTCGGCAAGAAGAAGGAGGCGTAACGATGGCGCAGATCTTAAAAGTTGATGATATCCATGTGTACTACGGCAGCATCCACGCCGTCAAGGGCGTTTCCTTTGAGGTCAACGAGGGCGAGGTCGTCACGCTCATCGGCGCGAACGGCGCGGGCAAATCCACCATTCTGAACACGATCTCCGGCCTGCTGCACCCCAAGATGGGCAGCGTCCTCTTTGAGGGCCATGACCTCAAGGGCGTCGCGCCGCATAAGATCGTTGAGCACGGTCTGGCGCAGGTCCCCGAGGGACGTCACATCTTCCAGCAGATGACCGTGGAGGAGAATTTGCAGATGGGCGCGTACACGCAGCCCAATTCCACCATCGAGCCGGGCATCGCGGACGTTTACGAGCGCTTCCCGCGCCTGAAGGAGCGCCGCCGTCAGATCGCCGGCACGCTCTCCGGCGGCGAGCAGCAGATGCTCGCGATGGGCCGCGCGCTCATGAGCAAGCCCAAGCTCCTCATGCTCGACGAGCCGTCCATGGGCCTCGCGCCCATTCTGGTCGAGCAGATCTTCGACATCATCCGCGAGCTGCACGCCGCGGGCACGACCATCCTGCTTGTGGAGCAGAACGCGCAGGCGGCGCTCTCCGTCGCCGACCGCGCCTATGTGCTCGAGACCGGCAAGATCTCGCTCACCGGCACCGGTGCGGAGCTGATGGCCAGCGACGCGGTGCGTAAGGCGTACCTCGGCGGCTGAGTCCTTCAAAACCGAATCTCTTGACGCGGCGACGCGGTCCTGCTATCATAGGCATAAGATAGGGGGGCCGCGTTATGCAGTTTTATGAATTTGGCGACGCGCTTCGTCCGCTGGGCGAAAAAGCGCCGGAAAAATGGGAAAATGTGCTCGCCATACTGGAGCCGGAGGAGGTCGGTGAGGTCGCTCTGCCGGCTGCGCTGACGCCGCCGCTCACGTCGGACAGCGTGTACGGCTCGCAGTTGTGCGCGCTCCTGACCGATCAGAACGGCATCACCGGCCATATCCGCATCCCGGCGCGGGGCAGTCAGGCCGCCCGCCGCTTCACGTTTTCGTGGTCGCAGGGAAATGTGCTCATCGTCGATCACGACCGTGTGGTCGCGAACTGCCTCGACGCCATCCGCGCCATGCGTCCGCATAATGCCGACGGGGCGGACAATTTTCTCGCCGATCTGCTGCTCACGCTGGTGCGGGACGATCTTGCGGCGCTCGAGCAGCTTGAGGAGCGCATCACGAATCTGGAGCAGGAGGTTCTGGCCGACAACACGGACCGCTTCATCCACCGCATGAGCGCCATCCGCAAGGAGGTCAGCCGCGCGGACCGCTTCTACGCTCAGCTCGCCGATTTCGGTGCGTCGCTGCTGGAGGAGGCAGACGACCTCTTTGACAAGCGCTCTACCCGACGCATGAATTATTTTCTGCGCCGCGTGGAGGCGCTGAAAAATGAGACGGAGCGCCTGCGCGAATACGCCATGCAGGTGAGCGGCGAGTACCAGTCGCAGGTGGACATCGCGCAGAACCGCGTCATGCAGCTTTTGACCATCGTGACGACGATCTTCCTGCCGCTCTCGCTCATCGTCGGCTGGTACGGCATGAACTTCGATATGCCGGAGCTGAGCTGGGAGTACGGCTATCCTGTGGTCATCGTGCTGGCGGTGGTCATCGTCGCCGTGCTGATCCGTTACTTCAAGCGCAAGAAATGGTTTTAAGTTTTAAGGAAATAAGAAGGAAGTCCGCCGCGGCGGACTTCCTTCTTTGCCATAAGAGGAGCTTACAGGCTCTTCTCGTAGCTCTCGATCATCTTCTTGACCATCTGGCCGCCGACGGAACCGGCCTCGCGGGAGGTCAGGTCGCCGTTGTAGCCCTGCTTGAGGTTGACGCCGACTTCGTTGGCGGCTTCCATCTTGAACTTGTTCATGGCCGCGCGGGCCTCGGGAACGTTGAGCTTGTTGGTATTCTTGCTGGACATAATGATTTTCTCCTTTTGTTTGAATGTTTGGTTGGGTTTGTTGCTTTTGGGTATCGCAAACATAGCTTTGCCGGATTTTTTGTCGGTATGCAAAGCGAAAGGAGGTAAGTTTTGTTAAAACGAGAAAAGGGTATTTCCCGGCGGCACGAGTTATGCTATCATAAAAAAACAACGGACCGACGTCGGAGGGGAAACGAGAGGAGAAGCGGATATGGAAAAGATCAAAAAGAATCTTGGCTTTGGCTTTATGCGCCTGCCGATGCAGGGCGAAGAGGTCGATCTCGCGCAGACGCGGCAGATGGTGGACGCCTTTCTGGCAGCCGGCTTCAACTATTTTGACACCGCCCACGGCTATCTGGACGGGAGGAGCGAAACGGCGCTGAAGGCCTGCCTGACGAGCCGCTATCCGCGTGAGGACTATGTTCTGACCAACAAGCTGACGGCGAACTTTTTCAAAACGGAGGCGGACATCCGGCCCTTTTTTGAAAGCCAGCTCGCCGCCTGCGGCGTGGACGATTTCGACTTCTATCTGATGCACGCGCAGAGCATGAAAAATTTTGAGCATTTCAAGGCCTGCCGCGCCTATGAAACGGCGTTTGCGCTCAAGGCCGAGGGCAAGGTGCGCCATGTCGGCATCTCGTTCCACGACAGCGCGGAGATGCTCGACCGCATCCTGACCGAATACCCGCAGCTCGAGGCCGTGCAGCTGCAGTTCAACTATGTGGACTACGACGATCCCGCCGTGCAGAGCCGCAGGTGCTACGAGGTCTGCCGGAAGCACGGCAAGCCAGTCATCGTGATGGAGCCGGTCAAGGGCGGCAATCTCGCCGATCTGCCGGAGGACGCCGCGGCGGTGCTGGACGCTCTGCACGGCGGCAGCAGCGCGAGCTACGCCATCCGCTTTGCGGCGGGCTTCCCGGGCATTAGGATAGTGCTTTCCGGCATGAGCGACCTGCGGCAGGTGGAGGACAACATTGCTTTCATGCGCGACTTTAAGCCGCTCGACGAGACGGAGCTTGCCGCGGTCAAAAGGGTGCAGGAGATCTTCCGCAGTAAGAGCCTCATCCCCTGCACGGCCTGCCGATACTGCACGGCCGGCTGCCCGCAGCACATCTCGATCCCCGACCTCTTCGCGGTGATGAACGCCAAGCAGATCCACCGCGACTGGAACGCTGACTACTATTATAGCGAGGTCTACACCAAGAACGGCGGCAGGGCCTCCGACTGCATCCGCTGCGGCAAATGCGAAAAGGTCTGCCCGCAGCACCTACATATCCGCGACCTGCTGGCGGACGTCGCCGCGGAATTTGAAAAAAAGGGCTGAGCGCATCGCGCTCAGCCCAGCTTTTCGTATTTCAGAGCTTCCACAAGCTCGGCAAGGAACATCCCGTTGGCGGGCTTTCCGCCGTCTGCGCACAGGTGACCGAAATACCGATCCCAGGCGTCGCGGCTGCCGTGCTCCCAGGTGATCTCAATGGCATGACGAATGGCGCGCTCCACGCAGAAGGCGGTCGTGCCGTTCCGACGCGCGACACAGGGATAGATGACCTTGGTGACGGCGTGCAGCAGAGAGGGATCGTCCAGCGCAAGCAGCGCGGCGTCGTGAATATAGCCGTAGCCCTTGAGACCGGGCGACATCCCAAGCTCATGCAGGATGGAGGTCACAAGCAGGGAAGGCGGGTGCAGAGCGCTGCGCGCGCTCTGCGCCGCTGCGCCGCGCATTCGGTCAAACAGCGCCTCGAAGGCAAAGGGCTTGGGCAGAAAATAATCGACCCGCAGCTCCGTCGCCTCCGCCAGCATATGATCGGACACGAAGGCGGAGATGAGAAATATCTCGCTCGCGCAGCCCTCGCGCCGCAGCTGGCGCAGGACGCGGATGCCGTCCGTGCCCGGCAGCGCCGGGTCCAGAACAAGCAGCTCCGGCTCGTGCGCGTGTATCCTTTCCAAAACCTCATGCCCATTGCAGGCAAGCTCGACCGTGAATAAGCCTGTCTCTTCCATTGCGTCCCGCAGCATCGTGCGGAACTCCTCGTTGGTGTCTGCCAACAAAACCGATCTTCGCCACTCCATGCAGTTTTGATTGCCTCCCCCGATGTGTTTTTGAACACGATTTTCTCTGTTGTCTAAAATAGCACAAAATCTTTCGGATTTCAACAAAAATGTGGACGACCTGACGAAAAAGTGCTCGACAAATTTCGCGCCCCCGAGGAAAAGCGCGGCAAAGAAAACGGCGTCCCTGCCGCAGACAGGGACGCCGCTTCGGTCATCGATCATCGGCAGGTGAAGGCTCCGCGCCGGTACGCAGCGCCTCCGCCTCGGCCTTGGCCTCAGCGAGCAGCCTGCGCTCGCCCTTGGTTTTGCATACGCTCTCGTCGAATTGCGCCCACAGGTCGGGACGGCGCAGCATCGTGCGGATATAGCTCTGCTTGCGCCGCCATTTCTCCACGTTGCCGTGGTGACCGGAGAGCAGCACGTCCGGCACGCGGCGTCCGTGCCATTCGTCGGGGCGGGAATACTGGGGATACTCCAAAAGACCGTTCCAGTGCGATTCCTCCGTGAAGCACTCCTCGTCCGGCAATACGCCCGGCACCATGCGGCACACGGCGTCCGCGAGCGCCATCGCGGGGATCTCGCCGCCGGTGACGACGAAATCGCCCATGCTGATCTCCTCGTCCACGCACTCGTCGATGAAGCGCTGGTCGATGCCCTCGTAGTGTCCGCAAACGAGAATGAGGTGGTCATAGGTCTCCTTCAGCTCGCGCGCGACGTTCTGCGTGAAGGTGCGCCCGCAGGGGGAGAGATAGATGGTATGGCCTCTTGAGCCGGCCTCCTCGCAGACGTGCGCCCAGCAGCGGTAGAGGGGATCGGCCTGCATCACCGCGCCGCGTCCACCGCCGTAGGGATAATCGTCCACCTGCATCTGCTTATTCGTGGTGAAGCTGCGGATCTGGTGGGTCCTGATGGTGATATAGCCCCGCTCCTGCGCGCGGCCGAGGATGCTTGCGTGCATCATCGCGTCCACCGCGTCGGGAAAGAGGGTGAGAATGTCAATCCGCATTGGTTTCCAACCCCTCGATCATCTTGACATATATTTCGCGCTTTTCCGCGTCGATGTCCACAATGAAAATATCCTGCACGGCGGGGATCAGGTAGCACTTCTCCGGCCCGCGGACCTTGTAGAGCTTGTGCGCGGGGTAGGTGAGGACCTCCTCGACGGTGCCGACATAGCGGTGGATGAAGTCCTCATAGACCTGCATCCCGATGAGCTCGGCATCGAGAAATTCTCCCTTTTTGAGCTGCACCTCGCTGCGCTTGATGGAGAGGATCTTGGTTTTCAGCGTTTCCGCGGCAGTCATATCGTCCCAGCCGGGGAAGTGCATGAGCACCATGTCGCCCTGTATGCGGCGGTCGATGGGGCGAAACTGCGTGCCGTCCATATAGAGGGCCTTGAAGCCGGCGAGCTGCGCGGGCGTCACGTCCCACGGCTGCACCTTCACGTCGCCCTTCACGCCGTGCGTGTTGACGATCTGACCGACCTCGATGAATTCGGGCGCCTCGGACTTGGCGGGCTTACCCATGGAAAAGATACCCATGGCGGGGACCTCCTTGCGTTTGACATATTTTTTTCAGTATAACCGAAAAGCGGCGCAAGGGCAAGTGCGGATTTTATCCCGCGCTTGACGCGGCGGCGGCATTTGTGCTATAACGGTAGCAAAGAAACCGCGAGAGGAAAGGAAGTCTTGCTATGCTCATTTCCACCAAGGGCCGCTACGCGCTGCGCGTCATGCTGGAGCTGGCGCAGGGCGAGCCGGGAGAGTGTATGCCGCTGCCGGTGATCGCGCAGCGGCAGGGCATTTCCGAAAAATATTTAGAGAGCATCATCGCCGTGCTCGCGCGCGCGGGACTGGTCGAGGGACAGCGCGGCAAGGGCGGCGGCTACCGCCTCAGCCGGGAGCTGAAGGATTATTCGGTCGGCGAGATCGTCCGGCTGACGGAGGGCTCGCTCGCGCCCGTTTCCTGTCTGGAGGGGGAGAACACCTGCCCGCGCGCGGACAAGTGTCTCTCGCTGCCCGTCTGGGAGAAGCTCGACACGCTCATCAACGACTATCTCGACAGCGTTTCGCTCGCCGACCTGCTGGCCGAGGGCGGCGGGAACGGCTGCGGCATCTGAGCCGCGGCGAAGCCTGCCGGAGAGCAATACGGTAAATAAAAGGAGCGCCGCTCATTCGAGCGGCGCTCCTGCTCTGTTTGGCTGTGCGCTCAGCGGACGCTGCCGTCGGCCTTGAAGGTCGGCAGCGGCGCGAGGAACTTGATGTCGTCGCGGTTCTTGGCGTCGCCCTCGGCGAGGACGGCCATGCGTCCGGCGACCGTGCCGCCCGCCTTGGCGACCAGCGTCTCCATCGCGTGCAGGCTGCCGCCGGTGGAGATGACGTCGTCTACGATCAGAATTTTCTTACCCTTGATGAGGTCGGCGTCGTCGCGGCCGAGGAAGAGCTGCTGTACGCCGAGCGTAGTGATGGAGCGATCCTCCACGGAGATGGGGTCGGGCATATAGACCTTGGGGCCCTTACGCGCGATGAAATACTTCTCCGCGCCGCTCTGACGCGCCATCTCGTGAATGAGGGGAATGGACTTGGCCTCGGCGGTGAGCAGATAGTCGTAGTCCAGCTCCTCCGCCAGCTTGAGGAGGTCGCGGGCGCAGGCGACGGTCAGCTCGGCGTCGCCGAACATGATGAAAGCGCCGATGTAGAAGTCCTCCGTCACCTTGCAGATGGGGAGATCGCGGACGAGGCCCGCAACGTGCATGGGATAGGTCATCATAGTGGTTCTTCCTTCCTGTTTCTTCCTGTAATAGCCGCCTCAGCGGCCGGTATTTTGAGGCGTCCCGCTCAGTCGATCTCGGGACCCTTGTATTTTTCCTTCTTCTCGCTCGGCTCGCGGACCTCGCTGTCCACGTCGATCACGCCGCCGCCGGCCGGCTGCTCCGGCACGACAAGGGCCATGATGACATAGAGCAGGATGCTCGTGCCGTAAAAGAACGCCAGCAGCGCCCAGATCACGCGCACGATGGTGGGGTCGATGCCGAAATAATCCGCCACGCCGGCGCAGACGCCGCAGAGCTTTTTATCCGTTTTGGAACGGTAGAGCCGCTTTTTCACGAAAAAAGTCTCCTTTCTTCTTTCTTGCAGGGTAAAGTATAGCACGTCTTACTTCGGCTGTAAATCACTTTTTTCGACCCATCAGGCTGAACCAGCCGAAGGTCATCGGCCAGAGCGTGCCCGCCATGAGCACCACGGCGAAATAACGGATGCCGTCGCCGACGCTGTTCGCGCCGAAGGCCGCCGTCAGCGGCGCCTTGAGGGCCACGCGCACGGCCAGCGTCAGCGCAAGGCCGAGCACGACCTTGAGGATCTGCGCCCACCACACGGCCTGCGTTTCAAAGCGCGTGTAGTGCCGGTCGGCGAACACCGAGACGATCGCGCCGAGCACAAGGCCGAGCATCGACCACGCCGTTTTGACCGCGTGGTCAAAATTGGCCGCGTCACCGCTCGCGCCCGCGCGGACGCGAAGCGCATAAAGCAGGAACAGCGCCGCCGGTACGAGCAGGATGAGCCAGATGCGTTCGAGCACCTCGCCGCGGTGGCCGATCTCCTCGAGCAGAGGATAGAACGCCAGCACCAGCAGCCAGCCGATCAGGAATGATACGCCGACGTCGAGCGGCGTGTGAACGCCGAGATACAGCCGCGAAAAGGGAATGAGCAGCGCCAGCGCCATGCACACCACGCGCACCCAGAGCTTTTTCGTGATGCAGAACATCCCGCCGTAGGCGGCGACGGCGTTCTGCGTGTGGCCCGAGGGGAAGGAGAAGCCCGTCGCGCCCGCGCGGGCGGACTCGACGATCTCGAACGAGGGGTCGAGCACCCAGGGCCGCGGGATGCAGAACGTGATCTTCAGCATCTGGTTGACCGCCGTGCCGGTGAAGCACAGGAGCATGAGAAAATAGCCCTTGTTTTTGTCCACGCACCAGAAGACCACCAGCATAAAGAGCATGAACAGCGTCTCGCCGCCGAGCTCCGTCACGCCCTGCATGAGCGTGTCGAGCAGCGGAGTGCGCAGCTCGGCGATGGCGCGCAGGCAGTTCAGATTCCATTCCATAAAGGGAGTCATTCTTTTCTTTCCACCTTCTTCCGAAAAAATGAGGTAAAGCATGGTGCATTATAAGCCATTTCGCGCGGGAATGCAAACATTTCGGACAAAGCTGTGAAGAAAAAGTGCGAAAGCACTTGAAACTTTGCGCGTCGTGTGCTATAAATAACTGTCAGAGAAACGCTGAGAACGGGAAAATAGCGAGCTTGCTTCGCGCAGAGAGGACCGGTCGGCGGCTGGAAGCCGGTCTGTGGAGTGTCGCTTGGTTCGCCCGGGAGCGGCCGCGAGGAAAGGCGCGGACGGCTGACCGCCGTTAAAGGGTCGCGAGTGCGCGCAGACCGTCTGCGCGAATTTGGGTGGTACCACGGAAGAGCTCTTTCGTCCCATGCGGACGAGGGGGCGCTCTTTTTTTGCCTCCCGCCATCGTTCGGAACTTTCGACAGAGAAGGAGAAATGATATGAAACAGGAATTGGAAGCCATCCGCGCCAAAGCCCTTGAGGCCATCGGCGGCGCGGAGAAGGCGGAGGACCTTGAGGCGCTGCGCGTGCAGTACCTCGGCAAGAGGGGCGAGCTGACCGCTGTCCTCAAGCAGATGGGCAAGCTCAGCGCAGAGGAGCGCCCCGTCATCGGCCAGCTTGCCAACGAGGTGCGCGCCAAGCTCGAGGAGAGCGTGGAGACGCGCGCGAAGGAGCTGGCCGCAAAAGCGCTGGAGATGAAGCTCAAGGCCGAGGCGGTGGACGTCACCATCCCCGGCAAGGCCGTGAAGATCGGCAAAAAGCACCCGATGTATCAGGTGCTCGACGAGATCAAGGACATCTTCGTCGGCATGGGCTTTGAAATTCTCGAGGACCGCGAGGTCGAGACCGCCGACTACAACTTCACCAAGCTCAACTGCCTCGAGGGACACCCCGCCCGCGAGTGGACGGACACGTTCTACTTCACCGAGGACAGCTCCATCCTGCTGCGCACGCAGACCTCTCCCATGCAGATCCACGCGATGGAGACGCGCTCTCTGCCCATCCGTATTCTCGCTCCGGGCCGCGTGTACCGCAAGGACGAGGTGGACGCCACCCATTCCCCCATGTTCCACCAGATCGAGGGCATGGTCATCGACAAGGGCGTGACGATGGCGGACCTCAAGGGTACGCTCAACGCCGTCATGGAGGAGCTGTACGGCAAGGGCACGGTCACGCGCTTCCGTCCGCACCACTTCCCGTTCACCGAGCCGAGCTGCGAGATGGATATCCAGTGCCACAAGTGCCACGGCGCGGGCTGCCCGACCTGCAAGGGCGAGGGCTGGATCGAGGTCCTCGGCGCGGGCATGGTGCATCCCAAGGTGCTCGAGGGCTGCGGCATCGACTCCAACGTGTATTCCGGCTGGGCGTTCGGCATGGGTCTGGAGCGTCTGGCGCTTGGCCACTTCAAGATCGGCGACCTGCGTCTGATCTTCGAAAACGATGTCCGGTTCCTGGAGCAGTTCTGAGAAAGGAGAGCGAAGAAAATGAATTTAAGCAGAAATTGGCTCAACGAATTTGTTGACCTCCACGACATCACCGACAAGCAGTTCAACGATGAAATGACGCTCTCCGGCTCCAAGGTCGAGACCATCGAGCGACTGGACGAGAGCCTCAAAAACGTGGTCGCGGGCAAGATCCTCTCCATGGAAAAGCACCCCGACAGCGACCACATGTGGGTCTGCCAACTCGACGTCGGCAGGGAGGAGCCGGTGCAGATCGTCACCGGTGCGTGGAACATCCACATCGGCGATCTGGTGCCCGCGGCGCTGCACAAGTCCGTGCTGCCCGGCGGCGTGAAGATCGAAAAGGGTAAGCTGCGCGGCGTGCCGTCCAACGGTATGCTCTGCTCGCTCAAGGAGCTGGGCCTGACCGCCGAGCACGACTTCCCCTACGCGGTCATCACGCCCGCGGCGCTTCTGAACGACTATCATCCCATCGACCCCGCCAAGCCCTCCATCCCCGCCGACATCAAGCCCGGTGACAAGGTGTTCGGACCGGTCGCGGCGGCGAAGGTGCTCGAGTGCGCGCCGCAGGGCGACGGCACATTCCATACCTGTCTCGACCTCGGCGGCACGACCGCCTGTCCCGACACCGTCTGCTCCAACCTGCACGAGGGCGATCTGGTGGCCTACAACACCAAGTCCGACTCCATCTGCACGCTTGCCGACCTGCACGCCGAGCAGCGCGAGTTCCCGCACTGCATCGCCGACGGCATCTTCGTCCTGCGTGAGGATGATGTGAAGCCCGGCGACGACATCGCGAAGGTCATCGGCTATGACGACAGCGTGGTCGAGTTCGAGATCACGCCCAACCGTCCCGACTGCCTTTCCGTCATTGGCCTTGCCCGCGAGGCAAGCGCGACCTTCCGCCGCCCTCTCAAGCTGCACACACCCGGGGTCAAGGGCTGCGGCGGCAGCATCGCGGAGCTGGTCGACATCGAGATCGAGGACGGCGAGCTTTGCCCGCGCTACACCGCGCGCATGGTGAAGAACGTGAAGATCGCGCCCTCCCCGAAGTGGATGCGCGAGCGCCTGCGCAACTCCGGCGTGCGCCCGATCAACAACATCGTGGACATTACGAACTACGTCATGCTCGAGTACGGCCAGCCGATGCACGCCTTCGACTTCTCCTGCGTGGACGGCGGCAGGATCGTCGTCCGCACCGCGCGTGAGGGCGAGGTCATTCAGACCCTCGACGGCAACGACCGCAAGCTCACGCCGAATATGCTCTGCATCTGCGACGAGCACAAGCCCGTGTGCGTCGCGGGCGTGATGGGCGGCGCGAACAGCGAGATCGTCGGCGATACGGCGATGGTCCTCTTTGAGAGCGCCAACTTCAACGGCGTGTCCGTCCGCCGCACGGCGGCGGCCCTCGGGATGCGCACCGACGCCTCCGCGCGCTACGAAAAGGGTCTTGACCCGATGAACACCATGAAGGCCGTGCAGCGTGCCTGCGAGCTGGTCGAGCTGCTCGGCTGCGGCGAGGTCGTAGACGGCGTGATGGACGTCATCGCCAAGGACAAGGCTCCCACGGTCGTGAAGCTCGAGCCGGAGAAGATCAACGCGCTGCTCGGCACCGACCTGCCCGAGAGCCTGATGCGCGAGATCCTTCTCTCCCTCGGCTTTGAGCTCAGCGGCGACGACATTCTTGTGCCGAGCTGGCGCGGCGATGTGGAGCATTACAGCGACATTGCCGAGGAGGTCGCCCGTTTCTACGGCTACAATAACATTCCCTGCACGCTCATGCGCGGCGAGACGACGCGCGGCGGCTTCAGCGAGCAGCAGCTCTTTGACCGCGCGCTCGGCGAGACCTGCCGCACGCTCGGCTACGACGAGATCATCACCTACTCCTTCATCAGCCCGTCGTACTACGATAAGATCCGTATGCCGAAGGACTCCCCGCTGCGTAAGAGCCTGAAGATCCTCAACCCGCTGGGCGAGGACACCTCCATCATGCGCACGACCATCCTCCCCTCCATGCTGGAGATCATCACCCGCAACTACAACTACCGCAACAAGGCCGTGCGTCTCTACGAGCTGGGCAAGATCTATCTGCCCCGCGAGGACGGTCTGGCCGACGAGCCGAAGATCCTCTCCCTCGGCGCTTACGGCGACGGAATGGACTTCTTCACGCTCAAGGGCGGCATCGAGGCCATTCTCCGCGCCTGCCGCATCAAGAACGTCCGCTTTGAGGCATGCACGGACAACGCCTCCTATCACCCCGGCCGCTGCGCGAAGGCCTATGCCGGCGATGTCGAGCTGGGTGTGTTCGGCCAGATCCACCCGCTCATCGCGGCCACCTACGGCGTGGACGCGGAGATCTACGCCGCCGAGCTGCGCTTTGATGCGCTCTACTCTGTGCGGGACGGTATCCCCGTCTACCGGCCGCTGCCGAAGTTCCCCGCTGTTACACGCGATATCGCCGTGGTGTGCGCCGAGAGTGTCACCGTCGGCGCGCTGGAGGACTGCATTCGCCGCGGCGCGAAGGGCCTTTTGAAGAAGGTCGAGCTGTTCGACATTTACCGCGGCGTGGGCGTCGCGCCGGGCAGCAAGTCCGTCGCGTTCAGCCTGACGCTGCGCGCGGACGACCGCAGCCTTACCGGCGAGGAGGCCGACGAGGATGTGAAGAGCATCCTTGCGCTGCTCGAAGCCGAGCTGGGCGCGAAGCTGCGCTGACAAAAGAGCGTTTTTTATCAGGGACCGCATGGCACGAGAATTGCCGTGCGGTCCTTTCCCATTGCCCAAATTTCTTTCGTTTTTCGGCAAAAAGGCATGGACAAGCGCGGGAAATCGTAGTATACTCCATGCAACAGGTATCACAGGTGTTTAAGCCTAACATTAGAAAAAATTATGATAAAGCGAGAACAGGAGGATCATGGCGATGGCATACAAGGAAAGCTATGCGGGCAGGATCAACCGCAAGCTCAACAAAAAGCTCCATGTGGTAGAGGTGGCGGCGGGGCGCAAAAAGGCCGACCTCGTGCTCAAGAACGCGACCTATGTGAATGTGTTCTGCAACCAGCTCAGCCGCGGCGATATCGCCGTGGCCTCCGGCCTGATCGCCGGCATGGGCGAGCATTACGAGGGCGAGATCGAGGTCGACATGAGCGGCAAGCTCGTGCTGCCCGGCTTCGTCGACGCGCATATCCACCTCGAAAGCTCGCTTGTGAGCCCGAAGGAGTTCGCCAAGGCCGTTCTTCCGCACGGTACCACGACTGTTATCACCGACCCGCACGAGATCGCCAACGTCATGGGCACCGACGGTATCGAGTATATGCTGCAGGCCACCGAGGACCTGCCGCTCGACGTGCGCTTCATGCTGCCGAGCTGCGTGCCCGCCACCCCGCTCGACGAGAGCGGCGCGAACCTTGACTACCGCGCCATCGACAGCTTCTACGAGCACAACCGCGTCGAGGGCCTTGCCGAGATGATGAACTACGTCGGCGTCGCCAATGCCGACGAGCAGGTGCTCGAGAAGATCGTCGCGGCGCAGGCGCATCACAAGAAGATCGACGGCCACGCTCCCGGCCTTTCCGGCAACGACCTCAACGCCTACGTTGCCGCCGGCGTCTACTCCGACCACGAGTGCTCCGATATGGGCGACGCGCTCGCCAAACTCGAGCGCGGCCAGTACATCATGATCCGCGAGGGCACCGCGGCGCGCAACCTTGACGCGCTGCTGCCGCTGCTCACCCCGCAGTATTACACCTACTGTATGTTCTGCACGGACGACAAGCACCCCAATGATCTGCTGGAAAAGGGTCACATCGACTACATCATCAAGAAGGCCATCGCCGCGGGCGTGGACCCCATCATCGCCGTCAAGTGCGCGAGCCATCATGCTGCCCGCTACTTCCTGCTCAACAACCGCGGCGCCATCGCGCCCGGCTTCCTTGCCGACTTCGTTATCATCGATAACTTCCGCGACTTCAATATTCTCGAGGTCTACAAGAAGGGCAAGCTCATGTTCGACGGCAAAGAGGTCGCGCCCTTTGAGGCTCCCGAGATCGACCCGCATCTCATCAAGCGCTCCCACGAGACCTTCCACGTCGCGCACCTCACCGCCGACGATTTCACTGAGACCCGCCCGCGCGCCGTGCTCGGCATGGTCCCGGGCGAGATCGTGACGACCGACGCCGGCTACGCCGACAAGATCGACCTGGAAAACGACATCCTCAAGATTGCGGTCATCGAGCGCCATAAGAACACGCACCACATCGGCATCGGCTACATCAAGGGCTACGGTCTCAAGTCCGGCGCGGTGGCGACCTCCATCTCGCACGACAGCCACAACATCATCGTTGTCGGCACGAACGAGGAGGACATCGCGGCGGCAGCCAACCGCGTCGTCGAGCTCGGCGGCGGCATCGTCGTGCTCGACCACGGCGAGGTGCTCGGCGAGGTCCGGCTCCAGATCGCGGGCATCATGAGCGAGGAGCCGCTCGTGGACGTCAACCGTGAGCTGGAAAACGCCAAGGAAAAGGCGTTTGCCCTCGGCGTGAGCCGCGGCGTCGATCCGTTCATGACGCTCTCGTTCATGGCGCTGCCGGTCATCCCGACGCTGCGCCTGACCACCCGCGGCGTGTTCGACACCGTGACGCAGAAGTACGTCTGAAAAAGGTCGCGCCGGACGGCGGCGCAGCCGCCCGGCGGAAACGAATCAAAAAAGCGGGAGACACAGGGTTTGCACCGTGTGTCTCCCGTTCGTTATGCAAACGCAGGACAAAATAAAAAATGCGCCGTTTCCTCGTCTCCGCAGCCTTCAAAAAGCGGACTGCAATTTTCTGCTTGCTCCCCGCGCGGGGCTGTGGTAGAATAGCATTGCTATGCGGGCATGATGAAATTGGCAGACATGCGAGATTTAGGTGATGTCACCTCAGTGAAGGTTTTTCGCGTAGGATTTGACCAGCAGCTTCTTGTCCAAGGCTTTCCATACGGCAAGGCAATTTATGCGCAGATACAAATCTGCGATTTCATCGCACTCTGTGCGCTGAAATCGCAGACTGACAAAGTCAGTCCCCGGATTTCGCACTTCTCAAATTCTTCTTTTTTATTTTGAATAAAATAGCGACAGGTGACCCTGCCGCTCATATATGCGCCTGTGATGGAATTGGTAGACATGCGAGATTTAGGTTCTCGTGCAGTGATGCGTGTGGGTTCGAGTCCCTTCAGGCGCACCAAAAGAGGAGGCTAAAAAAGATATTGAGGGAACAACCTCAGTGTTTTCAAGGCTTCCAGGGCCCGTAGATTCGTAAATCTACGGGCCCAATTTTTCCGATATTTGACCGGCGGCCCTCCATTCAGCGGAGAGTCGAACCCGCATATCAAACGCCACATTTCCTCAGCCAAGATCCTGATCACAGGGTCTTGGTTTTTCTTTTACACGATGGCAATAAAATGTGGAAAAGGAGATTCTATGGAAAACAAGTTTTTTGAAGAACTGTCCCGGCGCCTGAGAGAAGGCGGAATTGAATCATCCAATGTGGAGGACAAGCGGCTGGAGGTTTTTCTCCATGGCCGGCCTGTCCTCTTTGTTTCTCCAGGGCATGATGCCTTCCTTTTGCCGGCCGGGAGTCAAAACCAGAAGGCCAGTGAATTGTATCACAGGGTGGCAGGGATGGCGGATGAGGTATATGAGTATGTAGAAGCAGTTCAGAACGCCCCCCTGCTTCGCGCCAGCAGCTTAAAAGATGAGTTCCATCTGCTTGCGGATTTTGGTGGAGCGGTGCTGGCCGGCATAGAACTGCCGAAGGAATGGGGCTATCAGTTCAACACATGGATCTGGAATTACGACAGGACAGCCCTCCTCTATGGCCATAATTATATGGGAGATTTCCAAAGCGCAAAGCAGGACTTCGCCGTCCGTTCCGGGCTGATCTCCAAGGCCCAGCTCTTCTCACCGGAGGAGTTAACCGAACTCTATCGGGGCACAGACTATCTGTTGGATGAAGGTCCGGAGTTAGAAGATGTCCAGCTGAAAGCTCTGCAGACCGCAAGGACAAAGATCGAATACACCGTCCCAGACCTGACGGACCGACTGGAACAGGGACAGGAGCAGGAACCACAAATGGATATGTGACATCAAAGAGAGCGGGGGCCGCGTCTGCACATTGTGCAGCATAAGCGGCCCCCGCTTTTTTGTGCTCAAAAAAGGAGTGTACCATGACAAAATATTTCGCCCAAGATACCCCACGGGCCGGACTGGAGCGCATGATGATGAGCGTCCCCGGCTTTCAGAGGCGCGGCGGTGGGACGATGATCCTCAGCCGCTTCCGCTACAAGCCGGAGGATGTGGCTTGCCGGTACTGCCTGCACTACCGCCGCCGGTCCTGTCAGATCCCCATCTGCCCCTATATCGCGGAGCGGTTGAAGTCCGGCGCAATTGGGTATCGTGATTTGATCCTGGAATGTTTCGGACACATCCCTCATGCCGGCCTGCGCAAGAGAATTCAGGCCGTGGAGCATTGGGATGGGCCGGATCAGGTAATCCTGCGCACAGTATTCGTCCAGCTGAAAAGCCGCTTTGCGGACAGGGCGTGGGATGGCACGCCTCCTGGCTATCTGGCGGCGCTCTACCTCCTCGCCTCAAAGGAGCGGCTCTGGCAGCCGGCGCTCTCCGCTCTTTCACACGATTTTATTGATTTCAACCGCATTGCGCTCCACGGGTTCACGGCACAAGATTACCCCGTCTTTTATTCCGCCAGACGGCTGTACGACCTGAAGCCGCCCATGGAGGTGGAAGATCTGGCGCACCGAAACCTGGTGAGTGACATGGATTTTCTCAATATCATTTACGCAACCCTGATCGCCCGGCACGGAAAGGCAGTCATGGATGCGGGTAAGGAGGCTCAGAATGGGCTATGTAATCCAAGCGGTGCTGAGCAGCGCCCAGCACCCGGAATATGGGCAGATTACGATTCCATTCCCCATTCCCAGGGAGGAATACGACCACACGATAGAACTGCTGGAGCCATTGGGAATCGGCGACACGCTCCGTCAGGACTGCCAAGTGGATGAGCTGGACAGTTTTTATACTGTCCTGAATGAGCTGACCGGCAAATCCGTTACCTTGGACGAGCTGGACTACCTGGCCAAGCGGTTGGACAGTTTTGATGACGGTGAGGCCGCCCAGTTCCAGGGGATGGCCCACAAGTTGGGAATCACACAAATAAAAGATTTCATCAATCTGACCTTTTGCTGCCAGCGGGCCACGGTCATCACAGATTTTTCTGACCTTAAGGAAATCGGGCAAGAACACTATATGAATCTGAATGGTGGCAGTGCCAGTATGGAGGAGCTGGAGAATCTGGACGGGGTTGAAACGGCGCTCCTGCTCATTGACAGCGGAGCCGGGACCGTCACCCCCTATGGCGTTGTCTATGATAACGGCATGAGGCTGGAGCAGCTCTACAACGGACGGCAGTTTCCGGAATATCTCTATGATAACAGCAACCTTGGATTGAAGATCATGCCGGCAGAAGGCCAAAAACCGGAACTGCTTTGGCTCCCCGCGTCGGAGCAGCAGATTCGGCGCACCCTGCTGCGGGCAGGTGTGCGGGATGCAGGCACAGCACAATATACAATAGATGCGTTTTTTCTGCAAAAGGAGGTCGGTGAACTCCTGGACGAGAAACAAGACAACCTGACCGCCCTCAACGCCATGAGCAGCGCCATTGCGAAACTGGATGAGAAAGGGCAGAACAAGCTGGAGGCTGTAATCGTGTTTGCAGATCCAAAGAACGCCGCACAGATCTGTCAGTTGGCCAAAAACCTGGATCTGTTCAGCTTCATTCCAGGCGTCCATACCCCGGAGGAATACGGGAAGTACATGATCCAGGAGTCTGGCCGCTTCGAGTATGATGACAACCTGGATGGGTTCTATGACTACAAAGGCTATGGGGAGCAACGTATTCGGGAGGAAGGCGGTTGGTTCAACGATTATGGCTATGTGTCCTATCACGGAGAAACGCCTTTGCAAGACCTAATGGAAGCTGAAGCCATACACCAAACAGGCCTCACCATGGGAGGGATATAGAATGATTTTGTTGACACTAAGCCGAGGCAACGAACATGAGCGCGTCCATCTGCGACTGCCTGCCAGTCCCGCTGAGATTGGAGAGGCTTTTGTAATCCTGGACGGGATTAGCCTCGATACCACAACCACCGCTATCCTGGATGTGAGAGGCAATGTGCCGGGTCTTTACCGCTATCTGTACGATGTGGATGTGGAAGATTCAGAGCAGTTTCAAAAGCTCCAGCAACTGGCGGAACGCACAGATGCCCTCTCTCCAGAAAAAGCCGCCATCTTTTCCGGGGCATTGGATGCGGAACACGCCGAGAACTTGGATGAGGCCCTTGCTGTGGCGAACAGACTGGATGAATATATGCTCATCGGTAATATAACCTCTGATTCAGAATTGGGCGCCTACCTTGTGGACAAAGGGATCACACCATTTCCGGATCGCTTCAAGCCCTATATCAATTACGCCCGTGTGGGGGCTGAATACCGGGAAAAGTACGACGGGGTATACGCCAACGGCAGCTATGTCCAGAAAAAGGCGCTGGAGCTTTTGGGTAATGAGCCATTGGACGCTGTTTTCCGAGTACGGCTGAAAAACATCTGCTCCAAAGGTGCGAAGAATGAAATCGTGCAGATTATGCTGCCGGCAACCTTCGAGCAACTGGAGAGCGCCAGACAGTTTCTTGGAATAGACAGCCTCAATATGGTGAAACTCGTTCAGGTGGAGGCCCTGCGCCCCTATTTGGGGGAACATCTTCCTCTGCACGGGACGGATATGAGGTTGGAGCAATTGGATGAGCTGGCGGAAAATATCCGGCAGATGGATCAGGAGGACGGCGCATTGCTGAAGTACCTCTCCGTCCTTGATGTGGAACAGCCGGCAACGCTCCAGGAGGCTTTGAAACTCTCCATCGAACTGGACGACTATGAGCGTGTACCGGACGATCCGGAGGAATATGGCAAGCAGGTGCTGGAGCGGATCGGGGCAGACGAGGAACTGATCTCCACCCTCGATGGCTTTGCGGATTTCGAGGCGCTGGGTAACTTTTATATGCAGGAGGACGGCGTCCGAAGAACCGAATTCGGTCTCATCCGAAGGTTCAGCGCTCCGTTTCCTGAAGTACAAGAGGGGTTGCAGATGCACTGAAAATTAAGGCGGGGCCGCTCTTTATTTTGATGGAGGAAAACAAAGTGGAGTACAAGATAGACTACGATGTCAGAATGGGCATTATCATCAATCCCTATTTAATGTACGGGATTATGGCTGGGCTATGTTTGAAGGTTTGCAGGCAACCATGGCGGAGCGCGTCACATCAATTCTGGCGTCTGATAATATGTTCATGGAGCGTATTCAGGAGAACATGGAGTTTACTCTGCTCCCCACATACCGAATATGGCTGGAATATGTGTTCCGCGGTAAAGGTGTGGACAGAGAAGAAGCGGCGTCTTTTGCGGCAGGCTGTATAAAACGATTGGCTGAGCCACTCCTGGACGCGGGGTATGGAATCGAAAAGATCCTCTGCTATAGGGAAGAATTTGACTGGCCATAGTTTGAGCGGTTAAAAAATCCCCTGTTGGAGGAAAGGTTAGAAAAGACCACCTTTGAGGCGGAGTTTTGGCGTTGAATAACCAGCGAATCAGGCGCCGTGCTTATTTTCTGATTTTTACGAAGTCAGGGTGGCTATTCTGCAAAAAGTGTGGTAATGTTGCGGGTAATCCGCTGGGGCTTTGGCCCAGCGCGGGAGGTAGAAAAAATGAAACTGACATTGGATGAACTGATCACGCTCATGGAACCCCAGGCACAGAGAGACAAAAAGCTGATTGTTCAGTGCATTGATGGGCTCACAGAATACGCCGCTGAACTGCGGCAGAAAGCAGGCGACGCCGGGAAAGCCGAGTCATCCGCTCTGCGGGAACTAATTGACCGGCTGGAGGGGTATTGGGGACTCGACAACAGTGGAGAAAATCGTCTGTCCGCCTTTGACCGCCGGATGCGGGAGGCGGAACAATCGGAGCAGCCGTGGGCACCCGTACAGGATCAGATCAATGGCGCAGTGCTTGGCCTGTACCGCTATGCCATGGACATGATTCCGGGACAGGGCGCCAGTGAAGCGGCCGAGCAGGTGGCGGAATGTGAGCGGCTGATGCGGAACATCGCCGCATTCTGGAACTGTGCCTCTCCGTCACTGGACAGTCTCTGCTCGCAGATGCAGGAAGCGCTGCGGGACCAGAGCGAGTGGGAAAACAGTGTGAGGATGGGAGGAATTGAATGAGCATTGATATCTGGACTGATTCCATGCAGCACGCGGAGCTGTTTGGAAAGCCCGTGCTGTTTACCAACTGGCTGGTTCAGCGGGATACCATCCCCCAAGGGTGGCACTGCTACGACCTGCGTGGAACCCGCAAGGCCCCCAATGCCAGGATCACCCTGGTAGATCAGGAAGTCGGCTATCATGCGGGGACTGTGCTCTCTCCTACCCCTTTGAGGCGCGAGGGCGTCACATCGCGCCGGGTCAATGGTACATTTTATCTGTTGGGAGAGGAACTGACGCTGGAGCAATTTTGCGAGGAGCATGATCTGCCCTGCCCCCAGGACATCCGTGAATTTGTACTGCGCCCCGCCTCTCCCGATGAGGCGGGGCTGTTTTATTCCGAACTGGAACCTGAGAAAGATGAGGCTCTGGGCACGATAGGCCATGTGCGAATGGACTTCGGCCACGGAGGAAGGGAGTTCTGGCATAGCTGGTGGCCTCATAACGGGGACAGGTTCAATATCCCGGAGTTTAAAGAGGTGCTACAGCGATTGGTAGACAACCTGCGTCAGACCGGACTCCTGAAGAACCTGGGCGCTATGGATGCCTACTGCTGGCAGCATGGCGGGGCTATCACGGAAGACCGCAGAAGTTATGGCTATATCACAGAAACAGAAAATTACCGCTTCTGCTTGCGCTGTACGCCCCTCCCTGGTGAGTATCAAGGGTATCTGTATTGCTATGATCTGCGCCAGCAGCAGATGGCTCAGCAGAACAGGCTGGTGGGCCGAACAACCTACGCCAACGGCGAACAGCAGGAGTTCACAGATCCCCCGGCATTTCTCCAGAGCATCCGGGAGGAATTGCCCTACCGTGACACGACTGGCTTCCGCTGTGAGATCCTGACAGATGATCCGACGGTTAAAAAAGCAGTAGACGATATCCTGTTAGACTTTGCCGGTGAGAAAAATCCTCGCCGCACCTGTAACTATGGGCTGACTGAGGTCGGAAAACAAGCCCTCCGGGATGCCGCAGATCCCAGCCTTCCCCACACCTATGCCTGGTTTGTCATGACGGACACCAATACCCCGCAGGAGAAAATCAGGCAGAACCTGACACTGGAGGAGGCCATCCAGATCTACCAGGATAGCGATGCCGGCGAAAAGCGGCTGGGAGTTACCAAGGATGGGATCGTCACGGTGGATATTGTTCATGCTCAGGACGGGGAGCAGCGATTTTTCGAGGATCACCAGAAACTGGCCAGCTTTCAGAATGACCCTGTTATTGCTGACGCGATAGAGGCACTTCATCAGAAATTAGACTCCCCAGAGGCTGGGATAATGATGGGAAGTATCTAAATAGGAACAAGAAGCTGTATCGTTAAACGGATTTCATCTCATGTTGTATAGGAGGCAAAGTAATGCAGACTGTACCAAAAGAATGGTTGGACTTCCTGCGGGAACAGTTCCCCAAGAATTCCCGTATCCAGCTCACAGAGATGGGGGATGATTCTCAGTCCCTTCCCACCGGCAGTACTGGGAAACTGGATTACATCGATGATGCAGGGCAGTTCCATGTAAATTGGGATAATGGCCGCACCCTGGTCCTGGTGCTGGGAGAAGACCGTTTCTCAGTCTACCCGCCGGAGCCTAAAACGCTCAAGCTGTATATGCCTCTCACCGCCGACTTCTATAGCCGGGACGAGTGGGGGGATCTGTCGGAGGATGGCGAGGAGTGGGATGGCCACACCCTCGTGGCTTATGAGGGGCACATTCTGTCCGCTTTGGTAAAAAATCGGATGCCGGAGGAAAGCGAGAGCGGCCTTATGCACTGGTACGGTGAAAGAGACAGCGTAGACCACAAAGTCCGCTCAGCGGTGTTCACCGTTGAGGTCAGGGACGGCCGGCTGTGGGGCGTGGCAGAGTGCCGGGTGGCCGGCGAGCTGACCCCGGCAGAGCTTGCCACCTTAAAAGAGTATCTGGGTGGTCAAGCCTCTGACGGCGCTGGCGAGAGCCTGGAGCAGCAGGCAATCCGTGTGGACGGCGGTGAGCTGTATGTCCACCTGTGGCAGCCGGAGAGCTGGTCCATCCAGACCGAACAGGAGCGGTTTTCTCCCAAGATTGCGGATGGCCTGCCGGAGCTGTGTTTCTCCACGCTGCGGAACACTGGCCAGCTCATCTGTATCAAGCGTGGTGAAACCGGCTACTACCCCTCCGAGTGGGACACCGGGGACAAGGAACGGAATGTGGAACTGGCGGATGAGTTGAATGAACACCTGGGCGTTACCCCCATCCAGCGGCAGGCCATGGAGATCGGAAGCCTTGCGGGATGGGACGTTCCCGGCGCCGATCCAGCCAAATATCAGGAGAATTATCCTAAGATGGGAGGGATGGATCTTGGGTAAACCGATTTTCGAGGTGGAGATCAGCAACGGCAGCCCCAAGGGGTATGAAACGGCCACGGTGATGGAGATGCCGGCAACCTGGGCGGAATTCAATGACGCGCTCCAGAAAGCAAGGATCAAGGACGGCAGATCCTGTAAAAACGAACTGACCTGTATTCGCTGTGAGGCCCTGCGCCGCGGCATGATAGGAGATCATGTCAACCTGTATGACCTGAATCTGTTTGCCCAGCGTCTGGCCACGCTGACCGAGGATCAGCGGCCGGGAATGGAAGCCCTCCTGAAGATGGAACAGGAGCAGTACAGCGGGCCCATCCCTCTGGAGCGGCTCATCAACCTGACCTATAATACCGATGTCTGCTGTTTTGCGCCCCGAGTTACCAATCACGAAGAACTTGGGACGTTTTTGTACGAAAATGAGATGCTCTCAGATGAGGCCATGGCTCTGCTGGGTACCACGGATGAGGGCAGCGGCTTTCGGGAAAGGCTGCTGGAGCTGCTGGGGGAACAGCATCAAGAGGACCATGGCGGCGTGTTCACCGACCGCGGCTATGCGGAGCTGGGTGGAGAAATCAAGCCTATCTATGTGTACCGGCCCGGCGAAGTTGCCTACTTCCACCGCTCCGGCGCTCCGGTTGTGCTGGAGGTCCGCAAAGGCTTTTTCAATGATCCCCAGTATGATAATGATAACACTGCAACGCTGGATCTCCCCACGGTGGATGCCAGTATATGGAGAGCGGTGGAAAAAGTAGATGCCGCCTCAGTGGACGAATGCGCCTTCCACTGTGTGGACTGCCTGATCCCCTCCCTGCGGGATGCCATCAATGACGCGCTGGAGGACGACGGCTTGGAGCAGGTCAACGATTTCGCCCGCCGGCTGGCAAAGCGGGAGCGAACCTGGGGCGAGGCGGAGCTTGTCCGCTATAAGGCTCTCCTGACTGCTGTGGGCCAGCCCGACTTGACCAGCGCCGTCCAGTTGATGGAGGAAGCCGGCCAGTACGAACTTCACCCCGAGGTGGCGCAGACCTGGGGCTACGCAGAGATGACCCTCCGGGAGAAGTATCCGGACTTGCCGGAGGAACTGTTCCAAACCCCGCAGGCGGTCCGGATTGGTCAGCAACTGCTGGATGACCGGCTGGGAGCCATTACGGAATATGGCCTGATCCGCAGAAAGGATGGTCAGCCCCTTCCCATATTGCATCCAGAACAGGCGGCAGAACAAGGATTGGAGATGATGTAATCGATGGCAGATCAAACCGCTGCCCTCTTTGACAAGCTGGACGGCTTCTATCTCACCAAATCGGAGCATGACTGGCTGGAACGGCGCTTTGCCAATATGACAGAGAAAGAAAAAATTCTGTTTCAAGGGGCCATGGAGCTGGAGAAGCCCCAGGAGATTGGCCATGTGACGCGGATCGCGTCCCAGCTGGACTGCTATGACCTCTTCTATGGCTCGAGAGATGAGGCCGCGCTTGGGAAATTTGTCATGGAGAATGTGGAGCCTCCCTCGGAGGCCGCCCGGCCATTCCTGAATGTGGAGCATTTGGGGGCCGCCTACCACCAGTCGCAGAACGGGGTCTTTTGCAACGGCCACTATGTGCGAAGCATCAAGCTGGCAGATCCTTTTGCGGAGGAAGACCCCATCCTCCAGCCATTCACCGGCGATTATGCCATCCGAATCAGGCTGGCCAGTCGGAGCAATATGGAGGGGGTCTGGGTGGGCTTCCCGGATTCCGGCGAGTACATCGACTCAAACCATCCGGATGAACTCTTGCTGGGGCTGGACGCGCTGCAGGCGGAGAGCCTCAGTGAGTGCATCGCGCTGGAGGTGGACTGCTGTCTGCCCCAGCTGACGGATATCCTCTCCCAGTACGACTCCGCCGGCGAACTGGTCCGCCACGCCATCGACTTCGGCTATGTCTGGGCGGAGCAGGGCCAGGGGCAACCCCACTGGCTGGACAAGTGGCTGACGGTGCTGGAACTGGAGGACTGCCACCGGCTGGATCTGGCCCTGGATCTCTCGCAGAATCTCCAACACTACGCGTTCTTTCCACGGGGCATGGATATGGCCGCATACGGACGGGAACTGGCGATCCGAAACGGTCTGATTCCACCCAGCGGTCTGCTCACAGACGCCTTTGACGGGGCCGCCTATGCGGAGGCCCAAATGAGACAGTACGGTCTCTCCGCCACGGATCACGGCTATGCGGCGTGGAATGGCGGCGAGCGCCAGTACGAATACAGCCAGCCTGAGCACCGCAGCCTTCTTCTGTCAATGTAGCCGCCTCGATTTTGTTGGGTATTGGTATAGCTATTCTCCGCAGAGTGTGATAGTGTTTGCCAAAAGGGGGCGAAACCAGTGAATGAGCAGGAAGCTCTGCGGAGGGAGATGCTTGACCGGCGCATCGAGCTGATCTTTGAGGAGATGGAGCGAAACCATCCTGAATTCAGCCAAGAGGAGGCAGAACTCTCCCACATCCGGGATGAGATCGAACAAGATCCACTTTTGGGGCCTGCGGGAAAAAAGAAAATGCAGGAGTACATCTGTTTCCTCTCCCGCATGGAGCAAAGGCACAATATCCACCTTTATTGCCAGGGCGCCAAAGACTGTGTCCGGATGCTGAGAGAACTGGGGGTGATTCTATAAGCTAAACAAGCATATCCAATCAAGATACAGGGGCCGTTTTCCGAAAGGGGAAAACGGCCCCCTTCTTTTTTATGCCCTTTTTCGGAAAACCAGGTCCGGAAAGGAGGCATTTATGCAGAAAGAACGGCTGGCGGAATATCTGGAGCGATACCACCTGGGCGCTTCAAATGCCGCCACCAGCCGGGAGTTGGAACTGACCTTCGGCATCAAAGGGATTCAGGTGCGCCACATGGTCAATGCCCTGCGGCGGGAAGGCGTCCCAATCGCCAGCAGCGGCGATGGGTACTATTTTGCCGCCACAGACCAGGAAGTTCGCTCGACCATTGCCCACCTGACACGACGGATCAGCGGTATCGCGGCCGCCATCAGCGGCCTGAACCGTTCCCTGGAACAGTTTGATACCGCGCAGACCCGCCTGCCGCTGGACGGGGGTGACGCGCCCTGAACAGTTTTATGTCCTGGATCGGCGGCAAGAAGGCGCTGCGGGAACTCATCGTTACTCTGTTCCCGGTCTATTATGAGCGGTACATCGAGGTATTCGGCGGCGGAGGCTGGGTCCTCTTTCACAAGCCGCCCGGAAATGACTTCGAAGTTTATAACGATTTCAACGGCTTATTGGTCAACCTGTACCGCTGCGTCCGGGAGAAACCGGAGGAGCTGATAGCGGCCCTGCGGTATGTGCTCAACGCACGGGAGGATTTTGACCTTGTGCGTGACGCGCTGGCCCGTGACAGCCCCGCCAGCGATGTGCAGAAGGCGGCGTGGTTTTATCAGCTCATCCGATACAGCTACGCCTCCGGCCTGACCAGCTTCGGCAGCCAGCCCCACGATATGTGGAGCAACTTCCCGCTCATCGAGCAGGCCCATCGCAGGCTGGCCAAGGTGGTCATTGAGCACAAGGATTTTGAAAAGCTGCTCCGCCAGTATGACCGCCCGGTGAGCTTCTTCTATCTCGACCCGCCCTACCATGCCACCGAGGGGTATTACCAGAACATTGGCGAGGACGGCTTCACCGAGGCGGACCACATCCGCCTGCGGGATGCCCTGATACGGATCGAGGGCAAGTTCCTGCTCTCCTACAACGATGACGCCTTCGTCCGCGGACTGTACGACCAGCCGGGCATCTGCCTCATGGAAACCACCCGCATCAACAACATCAAGCAGCGGTACGACAACGGGGCGCAGTTCCCGGAACTGCTCATCGCAAACTATGACCTGCGGGAGCGGAGCCGGATGGTCCCCTCTCAAATGACGCTGTTTGACTGGAATGGAGGTGAAACAATTGGATGAACAGCTCACCGAGCTGGAGAAGCTCCAGCAGGCGGCTCAGCTGATCGAGGAGATGAGCCAGGGCCGCCTGCTGGTCCGCCCCAGCGTGGCGGGGCTGGTCTATATCCGTCCGCAGGAGGACTCCAACCTCGGAATGGATATGCGGATCAACAGTATCCCCGGCCAGCCCCGCTATCGCGTTACCTTCGCCGTGCAGCTTCGCCGGATGGGGACCGATATGGACGCGGACGGTCTCCGGACCCTGCTGATCGAGGTGGGCCAGCTCTACGCGCTGCTGGCTGCCCTTGAAGCAAGGAGCTATACCCCAACGCTGGAAGACCTGACGGCCTTCCGGGACGGGCTGACTGCCCAGCAGGAACAGGAAAAGACAGAATCACCCAAGCCAGCCAATTCTACAATTTCAATGTAATAAGGAGAAGAAGATGAAGTTCAACAAAGAAATGAGCAACGGTACTTTATCAATCCCCAGCGGGGTATTCAAGATCAGCGGCTTTGAACACGATGAAATGGCCGAGATCCACGCTCTGGACAGCGCGGTGGTCGTTCTGAAACAGCAGATGACCGCCATGGAGCTGATCCAGGCAATGGACGCCCTGCACCAGTTGTCTGTGGAGCTGACGGTGCGCCTGGCGGAAGCCTGCGACGACTGCAATGAATGCGCGGACGGATGCCCCTATGACGATCCGGATGATGACATTCATCTGCCGAGTGATGTCTTGGAGGAAGCTGGTATTCCCGTGGGCGCCAAGCTCCGCGCCTATGCGGACGATGAGGAACAGACTGTCACCATCGGCGTGGCCGGGTACGACCACGACCTGCGGGATGTGCCTCCATATCTGCTGGAAATGCTGGCTGAAGCCGGGATCTGCCTGGGGGATCTGGAGGAGCATCTGATGACGGAGAAGATCCTCTATGGAGAATAATGTGTATCTCTATCCCCACTCATGGGCAGAGGCCCACAGGCTTGGAGAAGCGGCGCTTTGGGACGCAAGCTTCCACGCCAATGTGTCCTGCGCCCGGGACATCGAAGCCGCCATCCGCGTCTGCTGCGACAGCCGCGGCGCGTTGAAGCCGGAGGCGTCCCAAAAGGTGCTGGAGCGGTGGGGCTTCAAGCGGACCAATTTCGTGCTGGCCAACACCATGGAAGGGCTGGGCTTTGACAGGGAACAGCTCAGCGTGGAAAACCGGGACTGGCAGTCAAAAGCCTGCGTTCCCCCTGACCGCGGCCACAACCGCTATTTTGAAGTAGATACCGCCCTGTTGTATCTGGACACGTTCATCAGTCAGGTGCGGGAGGCATACGGCAAGCTGGAGCTGTTCGGGCCGGAGCATTGCGAACCCAACTCTTATGAGGCTCTGGACTATGAGGGCCGGGTGCTGGTGCTCAGTCCAGACACCCTCAAGGAGTCCTGCTGGACGCCCCAGAACCAGCTCTGGCTGGCACATGACGGCTTTGGATGCAGGCCGCGTGCCATTGGCCGCTCCATCCGCTGCACCTGTCTTGGGGATGGAGAAATGACTCGCTGGAACCGCACAGACTTCACCGGCGTTCTGAAAGAGAAATTCCTCCCCGGCTGGGCAAAAGAAAAGCTGGATGCGCTTCAAGAGCAGAACGCGGGTATGGGAGGGATGAACATGACCTAAACGCGGAAAGGAGATATGCCGCCATGCGAAGTATAGAGATGAAAAACCGATGCCTGCTCTACTATGGAAATCCAGTGGGCTACAGGACAGAACAGGGAGTGGTGGCGGACTCCATGTTCCGCCGCGAGGAGCTGGCGGACTGGCTGGCAAAGAAAGGGCTGGCCGTCCAGTGGACGGACGGAGTCTATGACCGCCTGTCCACTGGCGGATACCAGGCGGCAGACGGCGGACCAGCCCTGAAATCCTGCCGCATCTGGCAGCTCGGCCCCTTGGCCCCCATCGCCATGCGCTTCATTGGGCTGGACCGTATGCAAGCGGAATACGGCGGACCGGACCTGGCCCGCTACCAGGTGGTGTATGACGGCGCAGTAGGTACCAACAGCCTGGACGGGATCTGGGAGGCGTTCTGCCGCAAGCCCCTGGGCAGCGATGGCCAGCCGCTGGCCATCTCAGATCTCATCGAGCTCTACGATGATTCCGGCAGCGAGTTCTACTATGTGGACCGCACATCCATCGTTCCGGTCCAGTTGGAAGCCCCGGAGCAGGAGCCGGGTATGAGCATGACCCTGTGACCCCAGAGCGGCGGGGCCGCTCATTTTTTATATTCAGAGAAAGGAGGAGTACACCATGGCAAAAGAACAGAAGGCAGTTGAACCGGCTGCCCACAGCACCGGCGATCCCCATGCCGTCTATCCCACCCACTATGACGTCAAGATCCACACCCTCCGGCCGGAGGGCACCTGCAAAGCCACGGCATCCGTGAACATCAACGGCTGTTTTGCCGTCCGGGGCGTCAAGGTCATGGAGAGCAGCAAGGGCCTCTTTGTATCCATGCCCAGTTACAAGGCCGGGAACGGCGAGTACAAGGATATCTGCTTCCCCTGCACGAAGGATGCCCGGATGGAGTTTGACGACGCGGTACTCAACGCCTATCAGCAGGCGTTGACCCAGGCTATGAGCCAGCCGCGGCAGTCGGCGCCGGACCCCACGGCACAGCAGGCCCAGAAGATGGGCATGTGACCCACAGACCACACAACAATCAACAATCTAACATTTTGAAGGAGGAACCGCTCTATGAAGAAGATGTTCAACAAGATGTCCAACACCGTGAAGACCATGACCTGCAAGGCCCACTGCGCCATGACCCGCGCCCGTACCCGCCTGTCCGCCCCCCTCTGCAGCACCCGCGGCGAGGGCTACATCGACACCGCCATCAAAATTCTGATCGCCGTGGTGCTGGGCGCCCTGCTCCTGGCCGGCCTATACACCCTGTTCGGGGACACCGTCCTGCCCACCGTGACCGAGCGCGTGGAGGAGATGTTCGACTACAACGGCTGATGCACGGTGCGGGCGCTTCTGTTCCTCACGGCGCTGGCCGCCGCCTCGGCGGTGGACTGCCGCAAGCGCGTGATCCCCAATTCCCTTTGTCTCCTGACCGCCGCAGCGGGGCTGATCTCCTTCAGCCCCGCCCAGCTTTTTGGGGTGCTGGCGGCCCTGCCCCTGCTGATTGCCGCCCTGATCCAGCCGGAATGCATGGGCGGCGGTGACATCAAGCTCACTGCCGCGGCCGGCTTTGTACTGGGCTTTTGGCGGGGATTCTGGGGGCTGGCGCTGGGCCTTCTGCTGGCGGTGCTGTATTTCTGCATCGCCGGACTCTTTCACAAGATACGCCGCCGTCCCCCCGCCCTCACAGGCCGGACGCCTCTTCCGTTCGGCCCCTTTTTGTCCATCGGCTTTGCCGCACTATACTGTTTTGGAGGTTGACCATTATGAAGAAGTTCCATGTGACGAAAAAGACTGTACTCACCATTGCCGGCGTGACCCTGCCCCTGACGGCGGCCGCCATTCTCCTGCCCCGGCTGAAGCGGGGCCGCGGAGCCAAATCGGTCCGGGCGTAACGCCCGGACCTTCCGACCCAACATGAACTGAAGGAGGAAACGCGAGTATGAGTTTTTTGAAAAACCGCACCGTGGTGGGTGTGATCTGCATTATGCTCTCCCTGCTCATCTGCTTTGGCCTGACCCCGCTGTTCAACCAGAGCCTCAGCCAGAAGGCCGAGATCGTGCGGGTGGTCCAGCCCATCCGGGCCGGAGATGAGATCACGGAGAGCATGGTCCAGACCGTGGAGGTGGGCGGCTACAATCTGCCGGAGGATGTCCTGCGGCAGAAAGAGAGCGCGGTTGGCAAATATGCCACCGCGGATCTGGCTGTGGGCGACTATATTATCCCCTCCAAGCTTTCGGACGCCCCGGCCGCTGAGAATGCCTACCTGTACAGCTTGGACGGGAGCCAGCAGGCCATCTCCGTGTCCATCAAAAGTTTTGCGGAGGGGCTCTCCGGCAAGCTGCAGAGCGGCGACATTGTGTCGGTGATTGCCCCGGACTACAAGCAGCAGGGCCAGACCGTTGTCCCCGCTGAGCTGCAGTATGTGGAGATCATCAGCGTCACCGCCTCCTCCGGCTACGACGCCAACACCGGAGCGCCCGCGGATGAGGAGGAGGATAAGGAACTGCCCGATACCGTCACCCTGCTGGTATCCCCTGAACAGGCCAAGGTACTGGCTGAACTGGAGGCGGAAGGTACCATCCATCTGGCGCTGGTCTACCGGGGCGACCGCAAGAACGCCGAAAAGTTCCTGGCCGCTCAGGATGAGATCATTCTGGAGCTGTATCCCCCGGAACCCGGTCCCGAGGAGGAGCCGGAGGAGAATCCCGCGGAAGCCGAGCCTCCCGCTGCTCCCAGCGAAACCGCGGAAACGGAGGCGACCACGGAATCCGGGGAGGTGGCCTGATGCTGAACTTCAAAAAAGCCGGTATTTTTTCCCGCGGGACAGGCCAGGAGGACGCCTGTGAGCAGGAGGAGCAGGGCGGCGGGGTGCTGGCGGTGTGGGGCAGCCCCGGCAGCGGCAAGACCACCGTGGCCGTGCGGCTGGCCAAGTATCTGGCGGATAGGCGCCGGAATGTGGTCCTCCTGCTCTGCGATATGACCGCCCCCATGCTGCCCTGCATCTGCCCGGCGTCGGAGCTGGAGTGCGAGCGCTCCCTCGGGAGCGTATTGGCCGCCGCCCATGTGTCGGAGGTTCTGGTCAAGAACAATCTGGTCACCCATAAGCGTCTCGGCTACCTCACCATGCTGGGGATGCTCAAGGGCGAGAATGAGTACACCTACCCGCCCTACAACGAGGTGCAGGCGCGGGAACTCATCGACTGCCTGCGGGAGATCGCCCCCTATGTGGTCATCGACTGCGGCAGCTACATCGCCAACGACATCCTCTCCGCCGTGGCACTCATGGAGGCGGATTCCGTTCTGCGGCTGGCCAACGCCGATCTCAAGAGCATCAGCTACCTGTCCAGCCAGCTTCCCCTCCTGCGGGATGCCAAATGGGACGCGGACAAGCAGTACAAAACCGCCAGCAATGTAAAGCCCCAGCAGGCTGGAGAGCACATGGGTCAGGCGCTGGGGGCGGTGGCCTTCACGCTGCCCCATTCGGCGGAGCTGGAGGGGTGCTATCTGGCCGGCAATCTGCTGGCGGACCTCTCCATGAAGGACAGCCGGATGTTCCGCAAGGAGATCGAGAAGATTGCCAGGGAGGTGTTTGGGTGTTAGGTGAGAAACGAAATCAGTCCATGTTTGCCCCCAAAGCATCCGTGGAGGACTCTGCCGTAACGCATACCGCCACAGGCCCGGACGGACAGAAAAAGGAGCTCCCCCTCTATTTCGGTCCGGACTGGCCGGTAAGCAGCGGTACGGAGCAGAGCCGGCATGGGGCTGACACAGGGGGATTCCGGCCCGCGGATGAGCCCTTGCATCATGTCACAGCTGATGATGAGACAGGGGGTGAATCTGATCCCGCAGACCATGTGGATATGGCGGAAGAACTCCCCAGGCGTTCCCTGAACACGGAGCCGGCAGGCGGGCACCGGGCACGCTCCCTCTTCTTCACCCCGGAGAATGAGGGGCAGGACTTCAACACCGTCCTGCAGGATGTGCAGGAGTATATCTCCGGCAAGTATTCCGCCCTTATCACTGAGGGCGGCGATGAGGACGCCAAGGCCCAGATCAAGCGGTACATCACCAAATATGTGCAGGACCGGCGCATCGCGGTCAAGGGCTACTCCGCCGACCAGCTGGTGGATGCCCTCTACACGGAGATGGCTGAGTTTGGCCTGCTCACCAAGTACATCTTCGGGACCGGCATCGAGGAGATCAACATCAACTCTTGGCGGGACATCGAGGTACTGTACGCCACCGGCGAAACGGTCAAGCTGGAGGAACACTTCGACAGTCCCGAACACGCCGTCAATGTGATCCGCCGCATGCTCCATGTCAGCGGCATGGTGCTGGACAACGCCAGCCCCGCCGTTCTGGGCCATCTCTCCAAAAATATCCGCATCGCTGTCCTCAAAACCCCGCTGGTAGACGAGGATGTGGGCGTCACCGCCTCCATCCGCGTTGTCAACCCGCAGAATATGCAGAAGGAGGACTTTGTGAAGGGCGGCACGGCCACCGGCCCCATGCTGGATTTTCTGGCCGCCTGCCTGCGGTACGGTGTTTCCGTCTGCGTGGCCGGGGCCACTGGCTCCGGCAAGACCACGGTGGCTGGGTGGCTCCTGACCACCATCCCGGACAATAAGCGCATCTTCACCATTGAGAACGGCTCCCGTGAGCTGGATCTGGTACGGGAGAAGGACGGAAGGGTGTGCAACAGCGTCATCCACACCCTCACCCGCGAGAGTGAGAACGCCAAGCAGAACATCGACCAGGATATGCTGCTGGACATGGCCCTGCGGTATCACCCCGACATCATCTGCGTGGGCGAGATGCGCTCTGCCGAGGCATACGCGGCGCAGGAGGCCGCCCGCACCGGCCACGGCGTGCTGACGACCATCCACTCCAACTCCTCCCAGGCCACCTGGCGGCGCATGGTCACCCTCTGCAAGCGCAAGCATGAGATGGCCGACGACACCCTCATGGATCTGGTCACCGAGGCATTTCCCATCGTGGTATTCGCCAAGCAGCTGGAGGACAAATCCCGCAAAATCATGGAGATCATGGAGTGCGAGATCCTGCCCAATGGGGAACGCCGGTACAACACCCTCTACCACTTCAAGATTGAGCAGAACCAATTGGTGGACGGCAAATACCGCGTCAAGGGCCGCCATGAAGCGGTCAACCCCATCTCGGAGAGCCTGCGGAAGCGGTTCATCGACAACGGTATGCCGCAGGAGGTGCTGACCCAGCTCGTGGGCAAAAAGCCCGCTCCCTCTAAAAACAAGTCAGGCTCCAGTCCGGCAAAGGCAGGACAGACAAAGTCCGCTCCAAAGGCCAGGACCACAGCGTCCAAGCCACCTGCAAAGCCTAAGACCAGTCAGGAAGGAGGCGAATCCGCGTGAACATGATCCAGTTGATTGCCTGTGCCGGGCTGATCACGGGCTTTTTCATTCTCCTGCGCGTCTCGCCCATGGAGTTCACCGAAGGGGTGTTCCGCAGGATCACCAGCAAGCCCAGGAGCATCCGGGCAGAGGTCAATGAGAGCACCCGGCGCAAAAAGAAATCCTTCCTGCGCCGGGAGATCGAGGATACCCAGAATATCCTGCGGATGACCGGCCGGTCCGCCAAGTTCCCCATGGTGTGCGCCCTGTCCCTGCTCCTCTTTCTGGTGGGCGCCGCCTTCGCCCTGACGCTGGGCAACCTCTTCCTGGTGCCGGTGCTGGCGGTGGGCATGATGCTCGTGCCGTTCTGGTTTATCCGCCTGACCGCAAACCACTACAAAAAGAACATTGCCGCCGAGCTGGAAACCGCCCTCTCCATCATCACCACGGCCTATCTGCGCAATGAGGACATCCAGACGGCGGTGGAAGAAAACCTCGACTATCTCAACCCGCCCGTCCGGAGTGTGTTCGCGGAGTTCCTCACCCGTATCAAGCTGGTGGACCCCGATGTGGACGCCGCCCTCCAGGACATGGGGACGAAGATCGACAACGCCGTGTTCCGGGAGTGGGTGGCCGCTCTGCTGACCTGCCGCCATGACCGGGGCCTCAAGACCATCCTGACCCCAATTGTGGCCAAGCTCTCCGACATGCGCATTGTCAATGGCGAGCTGGAGAATCTGGTGTTTGAGCCCCGCAAGGAGTTCATCACCATGCAGGTGCTGGTCATCGGCAATATCCCGCTGCTGTATTGGCTCAACCAGGACTGGTACGGTGTCCTGATGCACACCCCGCTGGGGCAGGCGCTGTTAGCGGTCATCGCCGCCGTAATATTCATCAGCACTGCGGCGGTCATCAAGCTGACACAGCCCATTGAGTATCGGAGGTGATGTCGGTGGTATTTTTGATTTTCCTCTTTGGTATTCTCCTCGCAATGGGCCTGTTCTTCATTATGGCCGATCTGCTTAAGCTCCCCCGCCTGGCCACACAGAGGGCCATGCTCTCGGTTAGGCGTCAAGGTAAGAAGCAGGCCAGAAGTGTGGAAGCCCTGCTCATGGGCTGGGCGGTCAGACTGGCTCCACGCATCCACATGGATGAGTACAAGCGCGGACGCCTGAAAAATACGCTGGCCGCCGCTGGGCTGAACATGACCCCGGAGGAATACACCGCCTTTGCCATGGTCAAGACTGGCTCGGTGCTCTTGGCGGTGATCCCATGCCTGCTGGTCTTCCCGCTGCTGGCGCTGGTAGTCGTTCTTCTGGCGGTGGCGGTCTATTTCAAGGAGATTCGCCGGGCGGAGGAAAAGCTCTCTGTCAAGCGGGACGAGATCGAGGCGGAGCTGCCCCGGTTTGTGGCCACCATCACACAGGAGCTGGCTGTCAGCCGGGATGTGCTGAGCATGATCGAGCACTACAAGCAGCACGCCGGCGAAACCTTTTCCGCTGAGCTGGACGTCCTCACCGCGGATATGCGGTCCGGCTCCTACGAGGCGGCGCTGACCCGCTTCGAGGCCCGGTTTAATTCCCCCCTCCTCTCGGACATTGTCAGGGGGCTCATCGGTGTGCTGCGGGGCGATAACGGGATCAACTACTTTCAGATGCTTTCCCATGATATGAAACAGCTGGAGCTCCAGCGGCTCAAGGCGAAGGCCATGAAGATCCCGCCCAAAATCCGGGCCTTTTCCCTCACGCTGCTCATGTGCTTCCTGGGAACCTATCTGGCCATCATCATCTATGAAATCATCCACTCCCTGGGCGGGATGTTTTAAGAGGAGGTGACCATGTGCTGAAACGGATTCTGAGATCCCGCCGCGGCGAGGGATACATGGATGTGTGCGTCCTGGTCCTCTGCGCCATGCTGGTGATCGCGCTGGCGGTACAGGTCCTCCCGGCCTTTATCGCCAAACAGCAGCTCGACACCTTTGCCACTGAACTGGTGCGTGAGGCGGAGATTGCCGGCCGGGTCGGTTCGGAAACAGACCGCAGAGAACAGGCCCTGCGGGAACAGACCGGACTGGACCCCACTGTCCAGTGGAGTGATACCGGCCGCATCCAGCTCAATGAGGAGGTCTCGGTCACGCTCACCTATGAGATCGACCTTGGCCTGTTTGCCGGTTTTGGCAGCTTTCCCATCACCCTGCGGGCGGATGCCACAGGAAAGTCGGAGGTGTACTGGAAATGAACAGGCTCCGGCAGATTTTGAAAGACCAACGCGGCGTGGCCTTCCCCCTGATTGTTGCCATCGTTTTGGTGCTGGTGATGCTGATGTGCTGCATCAGCGAGTATTTCCGCCTGCTCATCGTGGCCCAGGGGGTCCGGGACGCGGTGCAGGAGGCTGTGATCTCCACCGTCAACGACAACTATGACGATGTGTACCATGGCGTCCGGGAGGGCTACTCCGGCGCCTA
>ERZ809296.635-NODE-635-length-53576-cov-43.121093_pt1 | contig 53576 bp, 50 predicted proteins | sample MGYA00520511_ERZ809296 | MGnify/ENA primary metagenome ERZ809296 (study PRJEB31576, sample SAMEA3212662) | Homo sapiens | biome: human-gut; feature: human gut; material: fecal | place: Sweden | collected 2012 ...
TTTGCCGAGCGTCCGATCATGGCCTTGATAAAGTCATTTTCGTATTCGCTGGCAAAGCAGGCCAGCCGCTTGACCTCGTACAAAACGACTTGCTCTAAGAAGTCCAGCCGGATATAGTGCGTCTTGCTGCACTTGCGATAGCCGGAGTTGTGATTTTGGCAACTGAAAAACTTGATGTCGTGGTTGTTCTGGTTGAAGTGGAAATTGAGGTTGCCGCCGCACTCCGGGCATTTCAGCAGGCCAGAGAATACGCTGGGCTCCTGCGTGACCGTGGGCTTTTTGCGGCGCGTCCCTTTTTGGAGCGCCTGCACCTTTTCCCAAGTCTGGCGGTCAATGATAGCCTCATGGACATTGAGGAAGATCGCCCGGTTTTCCTCCGGGTTTTCGATCCGCTTTTTCATCTTGTAGGACTTGGAGTAGCTTTTGAAGTTAATGACATCGCCGCAGTATTCCTGCAAGGTGAGGATCTTCTTGACGGTGGTGTGTCCCCATTTGGTAGGCTCCACGGTGCTTTTCGACCCGCCCCGGCTCGTCCCGCGGCTGCGCCAGTAATAGGTGGGATTGACCACGCCATCGGCGGCGAGCTGCACCGCCGTTTCTGCCAGCCCGTACCCCTCCAGCGCCATGTGGTAAATCCGGCGCACGACCTCGGCAGCCTCCGGCTCTACCACCCAAAAGCGGGGATCGTCTGGGTTTTTGATGTAACCGTAGGGCGGCGGAGAAAGCGGAACACCTGCATTTCCTTTCATCTTGTTTACGATCCGGCGCTTCTTGGAAATGTCTTTCGCATAATACTCGTTAGTCAACCTCGAATAAAGAATGACGGCTTATGCTTCGATATAACCGACGAAATTATAGTAGATGTGAATATCGCGTTCCTCGTGATCGTCCACGCTATAGCGTTCGCTGATCTCAATTTTCTGAATCAGCCGCACCAGCGTGGGACGGTCTAATTCTTCAAGCTGGGCGTAGTCCTGCATCATGTCCAGCCATGCGTCCACGGAGGACTCCGTTTCCCGGCTGGCGGCAAGTTGCCCGGTCAACTCCTTATGACGCTCCTGCTTTTCCCGACGTTCGGCTTCATACTGGTTGAGCAGATTGACGCACACGCTCTCCGGGATGCGTCCCAAAACCTTATCCTCATAAACGGACTGAATCAGCTTATCCAGCTCCGGAAGCCTCTTGCCGATGGCGTTCAGCTCTGCTTGCAGCGTTCGGGTACGCTCCAAGCTGGCGTTCTGTTCCCTCGCTAAAAGCTGCGTCCTCAGCGTCTCACGGCTGTTCTGCGCCCACATTGCCTTGCACCGTATGTCGGTCATGACGATCTGCGTCAGCACCTTCTGGTTGATGTAGTGGGACGAACAGGCATTTTTGCCGCCCGATGCGTAGCGGTTGCAGACATACGCTTTGTATTCCGGTTCTTTTTCGGAAACCTTTTTGCGGTAGTCCCTCATATACCGCATGGACGAGCCGCAGTCCATACACCGCAGCAGACCGCCGAACAGGGCAATCGTGCCGCTCTTACCGCTGCGCCCTCTCGCAGGGTGGTTGTCCATCCGCTGCACGGCGTCCCACGTCTCTTGTGGGATCAGCGGCTCATGGGTGTTCTCCACCTTGATCCACTCGGATTCCGGTTTGCTGACCTGCTTGTGGTTTTTGTAGGACACCGTTCCGGTCTTATTCTGTACCATGTGACCGATGTAGACCTCGTTGCGGAGAATGGTTTTTACCGTCACATCGTTCCAAAACGGTGTTTCGCCCCGCAGGTTTTCCCGGCCCTCTGCCATGTAGTAAAAGCTCCTTGGCGCAGGGACTTTTTCCGCGTTGAGCTGCAAGGCGATCTTGCGGAAACCATATCCCTGCAAGCGCAGATCAAAGATATGCCGCACCACGGGAGCCGTCACCGGATCGATCTCAAGAACGTGCTTGTCTGCGTCACTTTTTTTATAACCGAGGGGCGCATAGCAGCCGACATATTTGCCGCTCTTGAAGGTGGACAGCTTCACCGCCTTGATCTTACTGCTGGTGTCCCGCGCATAGAGGTCATTCATCACATTTTTCAGAATGACCAGCATCTCATTGTTCTTGCGGAGCGTGTCAACGCCGTCATTCAGCGCGATGAACCGGCAGCCGAGGGACGGAAACACAAAGTCTGTGTACTTGCCCGCTTCGATGTAATCTCTACCGAGGCGCGATAGGTCTTTGCAGAGGACAAGATTGATCTTGTGATCCGTAGCGTCCTGCACCAGCCGGTTCAGTCCCGGACGGTCGAAGGTCGTACCCGAAACGCCGTCGTCACAGTAATAATCGTACAGCGTCCAGCCCTGTTCCCGCACATAGCGGGAGAGCATTTCCTTTTGATTTTCGATGGACACGGATTCCCCGGCACGTTCATCGTCCCGGCTCAGCCGTGCGTAAATACCAACGATATAATTTTCCTGCATTTTCTTATTTAACCTCCCGAAATGCAGTGCGTGATACAATCAGAAATCTGCAAAGATTATACCACAGCACGGCTATGGATTCCACTGGGCAATGTGCCGGGATTCAGTTCTCCCGATTGACCTTTTCGAGGGAGAGGGCGTCCAGCACGTCCCCCATCGGTTGCTCTGCGACGAAGAAGCTGCGAACTCGATACACGGTTCCGTCCTCCATCACCAGCTCCAACTGATCCGGCAGGCGCAATTTCTTCTTCGCTTCGGGACGGTTCTCTTTGCAGAAATTTTCTGTTTTCATATTCGTATGTCCTCCGTAATTTCGGGATAGCGAGTAGCACAGCCGATCACCGCTGTCAAGGAATCGGCTTCGCCTCGCTGCGCGTCCTTGACAGCGATGCTCTGCTGTACAGAAAGGTAATCAAGGCGGCGATGCCGCCATTTGCCAATGAAAATCAGCTGCGTTCCAAGGCTTTTTTCAAGTTCTCAGTTCAATTATAGCAAGAACAAACGTTCGAGTCAATGCGATTGTTAGAGGAAGAGCAAGCACAGCAAGTGTAGCTACACTTGCGAAAAACGGCGTGGGTTGACCGGGATTTCCTTGCAGAGCAGCAAGCAAATCCGGTGGGGTCCCACACCGGAAAAACAGAGCGTTCCGGCTGACCACCGAAACGCCCTGTTTTCATTTTTGGGATAGTCCCAAACCTAACCGTTCCCTTTCCCCGAAATACGGAAATACAGCTCGACAGCCAGCAGCAAAGACAGCACATCCGCCACTGGCTGCGCCCAGATCAGTCCTGTTTCGTGAAAGATCGCCCCGAGGATGAACATAGCCGGAATGTAGATAAGCCCCTGACGGGAGATATTGACGATCAGGGATTCCGTTGCCGCGCCGCGGGCTTGCAGCGCGTTGACCAGCACATAGAATACGCCAAACAGGAAACTGGTGCAAAGGAGAATGTGGGCAAAGGAAACGCCATAGTCATACGCCGCCGCATCCGTGAGGAATACGCTGATGATCTGTCCGGTAAAGAGGTAGCAGATCAGCGTCAGCACGGTGCTGAGGGAAATGGCAAATATCAGCGAGAATTTGAGGGCGCTTCTGTAACGCTCCCAGTTTTTCGCACCGACGCAATAACCGAGCAGCGGCTGAATGCCCTGCCCAAGTCCGATACAGACCATGCCTGTCATCATTGTGACCTTCATGGCAACGCCCACACCGGCTACCGCCATATCGCCGTATTTTGCCATCTGACTGTTCATGAGGATGCTGGAAAGGCTCATCAGAAGATTTCCCAAGGCAGCAGGAATGCCGATTGCCAGAACGCCGGAGGCTACCTTTTCCTTCACAGAAAAGTCCTTGAGGCTGATGCTGAGGGAGGACGAGCCTTTCAGGAAGTAGATAATGTAATATCCTGCGCCCACCACATTTCCGATGACGGTTGCAATGGCTGCACCGGCAATGTTCCAGCCGAACACAAGAATCATGATGGGGTCAAGAATGACATTCAAGAGATTTCCCAAAAGCTGCCCCATCATCGCCTTACCGGACTGTCCCTCGGCACGAATGACATTAGAGTAGCAGTTGGCGATCAGGACAAACGGACCGGAACAGCTTACAATCGTCAGATAGGTTCTCGCATAGTCCCAGGTTTCCGCGCTTGCGCCGATCAGCGCAAGGATCTGATCCATGAAAATCAGGAACAGTACAGACATCAGCACTCCGACAGCAACACAGCTCCACATACAGAACGAGCAGACCTTTTTTGCGTAGTCCTTCCGTCCTTCGCCCAAGGCGCGGGAGATTACCGAGGTGCCGCCGATACCGAAGACCGTTCCCACAGACATAAACAGCAGGAAAACCGGCGTGGCAAGGGAAACTGCCGCCACTTGCAGATCGTCATGGGTCTGCCCGATAAAGAACGTGTCCGCCAGATTGTAGATCAGCACCATGAGCATCGCCGCCATTGCGGGCAGTGCGTTTTGTAAAACCGCTTTGCGAATCGGTGCCTTCGCAAAAACTTCCATCGACTCATTATTTTCCATAATATCCTCCAATTACGATAGTACGCTATCGTTTTGCTCAGAGCGAAACCCGCCAAGCGCGGCGGGTATTCACTTCATATTTTCTGCGGCTCTTGCCAGAAGTTGATTGAATATGGCTTTCTCATCCTCGGAAAATCCATGCAGCAGCATTTGCTCCGCTTCTGCCATGTATCCAGCTGCTTCCCGGCAGCAGGCTTCTCCGTCGGGCGTGATATGAACCAATTTGATTCTCTTATCGGAAGCCTCTCCGAATGCCTCCACGAAGCCCTTTTGCTCCAAGCGGGAGATGATTCCTGCCACGGTAGATTGTGCGACACAGAATTTCCGTTCCAGTTCCTTCATGGAGCGCTGCTTCTGCTCGGCTTTTTGCAGCTCCATCAGGACCGAAATCTGCATCATAGTCAGGTCTTTGCCTCTCAGGGTGTTGTTCGCCTGCTTTTCCAGCCGGTCATGCAGCAATTTAATCAGCTGTCCGCTGGGAATTATATTCTCCATAAAACCGCCTCCTTCTAAATCCGCAATAATGATAGCACGCTTTCATTCTAAAGTCAATAGCAGGCTATCGATTTTTGTGCGACCGTAGGTACAACAAGGGTGCGACTTGGTTTATGCAAAGAATCAATCGCTATTTGCCGTATATGCAGTGTTTGGGGTGAAAGAAGGCTGCTACATATCCTTGTTATTTCACGTTGTTTATAGGGGAAAAAATCCGCCATCTTCGACCCTAAATCGCACATAAATCAATCCTATCAGTCAGAAACGGGGGTAGACATTTTCTACCTCCGGTCATCAAGATTGATTTAACCCCAGCTGTCTTTGCCAAGACGGTTTTACAAATAAAACTGTGAACACTTTCCAGACGAACCGGATTTCCAGAGCTTCTCGGGCAAAGCTGGCGTGAAATCGGGCGAGAAAAAACAATACTTGCCTGATTTGTGAAGTTTCTCCCGTTTGCGCGTATGGATTGCATCATTCCGTGATTCACGGCACAGTGCAGCCAGTGCGCGGTTTCGTGTGACCCTTTGCGGCTCGGCTGGTTATCATCCGATTCCATGAAGTGCAAAGGTGTGCCCTGTGTACAGGGCATCGAATATGCCGCACAAAACCGCCAGAAATGAAAAAATCCCTGTGCCGCGTTCAATACGCAGCACAGGACTTTCTTATGTTGCAGATTTCTGATTGCACCCGCACCGCTGTTTTTTTGTCATGCTTTATGCAAGGTTGTCATTCATAATATTTTTGAATGGGGTGAAATCGTCCTCGCCTTCATCGCTGTCTACGCCATCGGAAACAGCCACCAGCCGTATATCGTGAAGCGGGAAAAATTCTTCCGTCAGTTTGCCGACCTCAATGTAGTTGCGCCCCAGCCGGGACAGGTCTTTGACAAACACCGCCGAGATATCCCCGGCTTCGATTGCGGTCAGCATTTTCTGAAAACCGGGACGCTTCATGGTCGTTCCAGTGATGCCATCATCTACAAAGAAAACCGTGTCGGTGTACCCTCTGTCCTTGGCGGCCTTTTGGAGTATCTTCCTCTGAGACGAGATTTGTCAAGGTGGTTTTCTGCATTGAAGCCATTGATCGTAAGAATATCTTATTTCAAAGAATTGACATTGCGGTAAATATTAACATGGCCTGCACTACTATGTACGGATATTATTAAGGCAACACCGGACAAATAACATGTGCAGCATATAGCATTTTACACAAAATTTTAGCACTTGCTCTATGAAAAAAATAGAAAGGCAAAAACGAAATAAATCAAAAGTTGACTGCTCCAAAATATAGGTTATAATCAAAACATAAGGAAATGAAACGAAATAAAAAGAAATGTCGGCAAAACAATGACATGGGATCCTTGCATTCCCGATGCTCTGAAAATTTGTTAGATTGTACTGCATTGCCCTTATGATGCACTACATAAATTTATTTATTTTACAAAACGGAAGGAGAACAAAATGAAAAAGGTCGTTTCAGTATTTCTGGCATTGATAATGCTACTTTCGCTTGCTGCATGCGGATCGAAACAAGATGACAAGCAAGAGGGTGCACCCGTTGAACTGAAGCTATCACAGTCAACACCAGCCGACAATCCGGTCAGTGAAGCTCTGACTTATTTGTCCGAGACTGTAAATGAGCAGTCTGGCGGGAATGTTCAGATCAAGGTTTATTTTGATGCTGCTTTGGGCAGTGAACCGGAGAGCATTGAAGGCTTAAAGTTAGGCACTGTAGATATGGCTCGCGTGGCTACTGCCAACATGGCCTCTTTCGTTCCTGAGTTGGATCTGTTCAATCTTCCCTTCCTGTTCAGAGATTCCGACCATTTTTGGAATGTACTCAATGGTGAAGTCGGCAATTATATCAAGGAAAAGTTTGAGGAAAACGGCTTTAAGCTGCTGGCCTATTATGAGGATGGTGCCAGAAATGTGTATGATGCCAAAAAGTTCATCGAAACCGCTGACGATTTCAAGGGTGTTAAGATTCGCACTATGACTTCCACGCTGATTACCGAGGCATTTGAGGCCATGGGTGCTGCACCCACTCCCATGAATTTCGGTGAGCTGTATACTTCTTTGCAGCAAGGTGTGGTTGAAGCCGGCGAGAACAACTTCTCCACGATTTACACATCCAAGCAGTATGAGGTTGCTCCCTACATCACGGAGACCGAGCACTATCGCATTCCCAGCGTGCTGATCATGAGCCTGGACAAGTGGAACAGCCTGAGTGCAGAGCAGCAGGATTATCTTCAGAAAGCTGCTGATGCGTCTCGCGAGTGGGAGATTCCCCACTTTATTGAAGCCGACCAGAGTTATCGGCAGATGTTGGTTGACGCCGGTGTGAAGATTCAGGATTTTTCTGATTCCGAAAAGGAGATTCTTCTGGATAAGCTGGCTGATGTTTACGCTAAATGCAACGAAGCTGTAGGTAATGACCTGGTAAACAAGATTATTGCTACAAAGTAAGCGGAAAAGTCAGGCGTCTTTCTTTCAACGCTGAGGGAAAGACGCCTACTTTTCTACAGGAGGAAACAATATGAAGAAAGCGAAGTCTATTTTGGACCAAATCATCAACTTCGTTCTTGTGTTCATCACATCCGTAATGTGTGTGGTGGTATTTTGGCAAGTATTCACACGCTTTATTCTGGGGGCCCCCTCTACCTGGACGGAAGAGGCCGCCAAATACATGATGATATGGATTGCCTTTTTAGCCGGAAGTATGGGCTTGAAAACCGGCACGCATATCGGACTGACCGCATTGGAGGACAAGCTGCATTCCCCGACGGCAAAATTGGTATTGAAGATCATTATCTGTGCCCTTTGCGTTGTGGCCGGAGCCATCATATTTTACTACGGCATCATTTTTACCAAAGCAGGTGCTATGAAGACAGGCTCTGCGGTGAACATTCGCATGTCTTATATTTATGTGATTATCCCCATCAGTGGTGTCCTAACCATTCTGAACTCGATTGAAAATGTGGTAGGGCTCATTAAAAGTCATAATGTCCAAGAGAGAGGAGATGTTGAAAAATGATAGGAGTATTGTTTATCTCTCTGGCCGTTCTGGTCCTGATTGGACTGCCGGTTTCTTTTGCGATCTTACTGTCTTCCGCTCTGGCAATCCTATCGTTGGACGGTGCCCTTCCTTTAACGCTTATTGTGCAGAGAATCTATACGGGCATTGACTCTTTTCCGTTGATGTGTATCCCCTTTTTCGTTTTAGCCGGTGAGTTTATGGGTGCCGGAAACATTTCGCAAAGATTGATAAACTTTGCAAATGTGTTTGTCGGGCGCATCCGCGGCGGACTTGCTCATGTTAATATCCTGGCCAGTATGCTTTTTGGTGGCGTTTCCGGGTCTGCAACGGCAGATGTCTCCTCTCTGGGAACGATTTTGATTCCGACCATGAATAAATCGGGATTTGACGATGACTTTTCCGTTGCGGTGACCGCAACAAGCGCAACCATCGGAATCATTATTCCGCCCAGCAACCCGATGATTGTGTATGCCACGGTTGCCTCTGGCGTTTCTATTTCCAGCATGTTTTTGGCAGGTGTGATCCCCGGAATACTGATCGGACTTTCCCTGATGGTTATGTCCTATATTATTTCTGTCAAACGAAACTATCAGACCGGAGAGCGCATCAGCTTCCGCCAGGCAATCCGGTATTGCGGAGAAGGCATTCTTCCTTTGATGACATTTATCATCATTTTGGGTGGTATTCTTGGCGGAATTTTTACTCCCACAGAGTCTGCGGTAGTGGCTGTTTGGTATTCCTTCTTCATTTCTGTTTTTGTTTACAAAACAGTGAAGTTCAAGGACATCCCCCGGCTTTTACTCAGAAGCGCATTGACGACTGCATCCGTTCTGTTTCTGATTGGCGTGTCCTCTATTTTTGGCTTTCTGCTTGCATATGAAAATGTCCCGGAGACGATTGCCAACTTTATGTTCTCTATCACAGATAACAGGACAATACTTCTGTTGCTCATGTTCCTTGCCTTCCTGGTTATTGGCATGGTCATGGACCTGTCTCCCGCACTGATTATTTTCGTACCAATCTTCCTCCCAATTGCCACTCAGATCGGTATGACAGCTGTCCAATTTGGCCTCTTCATCATCTCTGCGCTGGCAATTGGTCTTTATACACCGCCGGTTGGTGCCGTTCTGTTCCTGTCATGCAGTATCGGGAAAATATCTCTGCAAAAAGCTACCAAGGCCATCATACCCTTTATGCTGATGATGATTATTGTGGTTCTGCTGATTATGTTTATTCCGGAGATTACGATGTGGCTGCCGTCTCTTGCTAAAACCAAGCTGGCCGGTTTGGCTGGGTGATGGTAAACGATATAGATACTCGGTGCAGAAGTGTGGGAACACTTCTGCACCGAAAAGGAAATTGAATCGGTTCTTATCGCGTCAGACGCATTTTTATGCCCAGTCGGCGAAACTCCTGCTGATACGCTTCTGGAATCTTATCTGAAACAATGCCCGCTATATCCGACAAGGCTGCAACGGGGTGCATAGCAATGTGGTCGAACTTATTATAGTCAGCCATTAGATACCAGCTTCTGGCAATGGAGGGCAGTTGATGATAAATATAGGTGCTGATAACGGAATTCACGGTCAAACCGGTCAGCATATCGATTCCCGAAACACTGGTAAATGCTTTGTTCACATATACACTGCTTATAAATGCCTTTGGATTTTCCGGGCTGGAAAACATTGTACTTCTGTTATCTACGGAAGTTACTTCTCCACCCAGAAGATAAATCCTGAACTTTTCATAGGGAAGATATTGCAGAGCAGTAATGTTGTTGGTGACAATGGCAAGATGCTCAAAGGCTTTCAGGCGCTTAGCCAAGTAACAGCATGTCCGGCCTGATCCGATGAAAATACTGTCGCCGTCATGGATTTCCTCACAGGCGGCATCTGCCAATGCACTTAAAGTCGGATCATCTATATGCAGAACATTTTGGGATTTCTGGGTCAGCACAGCGCCGCCATATACCCGTTTCAGAAAACCATCATCCTCCAATTGCGAAAGATCCTTACGAATGGTCACCGAACTGGTCTGAAAGCGCTCGCATAATTCGCCAACCGAAACGCGGCCATGCGCTAAGAGCAAGGCTTTTATTCCATCAATCCGATCTATTTTCATATTTCAATTTCCCCCATAGTTCTAATCTTTTTCGTATGCCATGTCCTACTGTAGTAAGATTATACATCAAGTGACTCATTAAAACAATAAAAATAAAAAGAAAATCGTATATTTTCGAAATAAAATAGCACGCAAATTACTTAGGAGTGAAATTATATGGACAAATCATTTAAGCAGTATGATTTACTCGCTGCGGGCAGAGCCGGCATTGACTTCAACCCAGTTCATATTGGGCACACTTTTGCTTTAACACCCGAGTTTACAAAGTCTGTTGGTGGTTCTCCCTCCAATATTGTCATCGGAGCGGCCAAGCTTGGGCTGCGTACGGGTTTTATCGGTAAAACCTCTTATGATGGAATGGGGGAATATATCTGTCAGACATTTCGTCATTTCGGGATCGGAACAGAGGGCTTAGTTTTTGATCACACCGGCGCACGAAATTGCCTGGCGATTCTGGAAGTGATCAGTTCAGAGAACAGTGGCGCCTATGAGTCTAAAGGAGACGATTGTTTTCATGGCACATATCTTTATCGTGAAAAAACCGCGGATATGTTATTGTGTGCAGAGGAAATTTCCGAGGAACAGATTGCAGCATCAAGGTCGGTCGTTGTAACGGGTACCGCTTTTTCCATGGAACCTTCCCGCAGCGCAATGTTTCGGATTTTAGAGCTTGCGCGAAAACATCATGTCACAACGGTGCTGGATCTGGACTATCGGCCCTATGGATGGACAGGTCTGGAAGAAGCCTCTGCATGCTATCAGAAGATGTTGCCGCAATGCGATATTATACTGGGCAATAGGCAGGAGTTCGATGTGGTTGAACTAACTGCCATGCCGGAGAACAAAGATAATCGCGTATCTGCCGAAACCATGCTAAAGAACGGTGCTGATATTGTCATCGTGAAAGATGGCTCAAATGGTTCGTGGGGATACAGTAAAAATGCGGCGCCAGTATTCCGGGCATGTATTCCTACGAAAATTCTCAAGACTTTCGGCTCGGGCGATGCTTATGCAGCCGGATTCATGTACGGGTTCCTGAATGGACATTCCTTGGCGGAAAGTATTGAATTTGGCACAGCCAATGCATCTCTTGCCTTGGCTGGAGGAATCAGCTGCTCGGAATCCATGCCGTCCGTTGATCAAATGCTGGCGCACCGGGAAAAAAGCCTGAGTTGTTGGGAGGGAAACAAATGAACAACTTAAACTATCAAGTTAGGCTGGCATCTCATCGTGATTACATTATCCCGGGGTTTAATGTTTTTGGCTATGAAGACGCACTGGCTGTTATCCACGCAGCGGAAAGCTATCAGTTGCCTGTTATGCTGATGGTAAATCGAGACGCCAATCAAGTGATGGGAGTAGAGCACTGGGCAGCTTTGCTTGGTTCTCTGGCTAAGAGTGCCAAGGTGCCCGTTGGAATCCATCTGGATCACTGTGATGATATAGATCTGATTTGCCACGCTGTGGATTGTGGATTTACCTCTGTTATGTATGATGGTTCCCACAGTCCCCTGGAGGAAAATATCCGCAACACGAGGAAAATTGCAGACTATGCGCACCGGCACGGTGTTGCAGTAGAGGCCGAAGTCGGAACTGTGCCCTATAGTGATAAGGGCGAGACAACAATCGGATACACAGATATAGAAGAAGCCCGACGCATGTCAGAAGAAAGCGGCGCAGATTGGCTGGCCGTTTCGGTGGGCAATGTACATCGCTTGACGACACGCAAACAGCGTATAAATTTTGAATTGCTCCATGAAATCGAGAAGGTGTCACAACTTCCCCTTGTTTTGCATGGCTCCTCCGGCGTCCTGGAGAGCGACATGATTGCTCTTCGTGCGTCAAGTGTCGGAAAAGTGAACATCGGAACTGCATTGCGGCAAGCCTTTGGCAGTAGTCTGCGGAAGAGCGTGCTGAGCAGCGCGCCGGAAGTTTTCGATCGGCTGGCCCTGCTTAAAACGGTAAATGAAGACATGGAAGCAAAAGCAAAAGAATTGATCAAACTTTTGGTGAATCAGGAAGGAGAATAGAATTATGAAAATTCATCAGAACAAGCCTTTTGAAGAAGGATATCATGCCATTACAGAATTGAATGGAAAGTGCAGCGATATGATGATGGACTTTGGCATCCTCAAGTTGAAAAATAACACCACTTTTGAGGACACCAAGGAACTGGAGCGCATTTATGTGCTTCTGTATGGAGAAATCCAGGTCACTTATAACGGGAAAACAGTTACAGCCAAACGTTATAGCTTTTTGGACGATGACCTTTGGTGTCTGGATATGCCTAAAAACGGTGATGTTAAAATCACGGGTCTGGCTGAAGACAGCGAGGTTGCCGTGCTGCGCACAGAGAACGAAAGAGATTTTCCGGCTGTCATCCGCTGCGGAGATGCAATCACCAAGGAGATTCGCGGTCAGGGATACATGAATGAAGCCGGAACACGTATTGTTCGGACCGCACAGGATATCCGTTTGTCACCGGAATCCAATATTATGTTTGGCGAGGATGTCCACTATCCCGGAAAGTGGTCTGGGTTTCCCTCTCATTCTCATGAGCAGCCCGAGATTTACTATTACAAATTCTATCCGGAAGACGGGTTCGGTCTGCTCCGTTTGGGTGATGACGCGGTACTGTTGGAGCATAACGACACGGTAGAGATTATCCCCAATATGGTTCATCCGCAGGTTGCAGCCCCTGGTTATGCCATGTATTATCTTTGGGCCATCCGCCATTTGGACGGGAATCCTTACATCAAACCAACATTTGATCCTAAGTATCTCTGGGTTGAGAAGCCGGGTGCTAAATATTGGCCTGAAGCGTGACCTGACCTTCATGGAAAATTTACTGGCGTATTGCTCCGAGAACAACCCAACAGACATTTGAACAGGCAGATAAATACAAATATCATGACACACCGTTTGTTTTCGCCATTCGAAAACAAGGATTGCAAAGGTATGTCGTACCTCCGATTGCCATACAGACATAGATATCAACGGACATATTAGCCAAGGCAGTAAGTACAGCATCGGTTATTGGGTGGAGGTAGCTGCTGGCTGCAAGTACTGAATTCAAGGTTCAATCCCAAATTCTGTGTAAACGCAAAATTGTGGTGCAAAATAGAGCAAAATAATTTTAAGGCGGGAGCGGCGCAAGCTGCTGCCGCCGTTTCTACAAAAAAACGCTTTGAGGGGATGTCAAGGGCGGAGGCGTCAGCCTCCGTTCATCCCGATGACATACCGGTTGCAGCCGGTCAGTCCAGCATACGGTCGATAAAGAACACAGCCAACTGTGCGTGGATCATGCTCCAGTCCTGCCGCCTTCCAGTCCATTTCTTTGTAATATACTTGCACACAGGAAAACATTCCTTTGCCTCAACAGACAGGTCGGCAAGTTGCCTTTCAAATATCTGACAGGCAAGGCGCGGCAGGGTCAAGTTGGAATTTTTCCTTTCGCCCTTATTGTAGGACCTCTTGACTATATCTCCGTTTGCCTTTTTGAAATAGACATCCAGCGGTTTATAGTTTTCGCCAGAACTTAGATCGTCCATTGTAAAGCGTTCATCCGTAGACACCACGCTCTCAGCTGTGATCGTGAGCACATATTTTTTCTGCTTTGCCTCAATGGTAAAGCCTATGTTTATCGCCCAACTGCGGTTTGATGTAGTATTCGATATAGCAGCGATAGCTTTTGAGCGTACCGGGCCGCACCGTACCCGCCTTGTACTCTGTAAGCCAGCGGTCCAGCCACTGGTCCAGCGTCATCCGGCTGTCCTCGGTCAGCTCCACATCCCGGTAGCACTCGATGTTCTGGTGCAGCTTGTCCAGTAGAGCTTTTTGGGTCTTGGCATACACATGACGGAACAGCGGCTCGCCGGTTTCCCGGTGGCCGATGACGATGCGACCCTCCCAGCGGCCGTCGTCACGCCTTCGCACCATGCCGTCGCCGGCCGGTCTTCGTTTTGCCATTAAGGTCACCTCCTTGCAGCAACACAACATACCACAAGCTGCGGGGGAAAGCTACTGAAAGTTTTCCCTTTTCTTTGCTTACGGCGTGGCAGATTTTGCACCGCTTACTCCTCCCGATGGAACAGCAGAACATCCCGAAAGGAGATGCTGCCGTGGGTGGAGGCCACCTCCCGGACGCTGCTGCCGCGCATTTTGTTGTACTCGTCCCGGGTCATATCTATGTCGCCGCCCAGCAGATGGTTGGTCATGTTGTGCTCCACCACCAGCTTGAACAGCAGCTTACCCAACCTGTCGCCGAACACGCCCAGTGTGCCCTCCAGCATCTCCTGCAGCGCGCGAGGCAGGTATGCGACCGACCGTTCGGCGTGCAGGCGGCCACAATACTGCCGCAGGGCCTTCTCCACAAACTCATTGCGGGTGGGGCAATTATCCAGCTTGTAAAATGCGTCCACTTCCTGCCACACTTCGTCTGACAGCCACACGGAGTGACGACTTTTTCCGTTGTTGTCCATTAAAAATTCCTCCTTTTTCGTATGTCTGCGCCGCCCAAAACCCTTGAAAACACGGGGCAAACGGGCATTTTTCCAAAGAATAGCGCCAAAGCATATTGGGAGCCCCTAAATCAGCGTCAATCTCAAAATCCTGCAACCCCCCGTGGCAGCCCGCACTGCGGGCTGCCGTGAACGGCATAGGTGCGGAAAAGCGCCAATGCCTTTCTCCTGCCCCGATTTCGGCGCACCGAAAATCGGCCCGAAACCGCTCAAAAGCCCTGGGGGTGCTATCTTCACCCGCTTTCGCTCCGGCGAGGTCACACAGCAGCTCACAGGGGCGAAGGCGGGGCTTCTGCGGCCTGTTTGGCCAGCGTATCTTGTATGCGGCGACGCTCGGCGGCGGCTTCCGCTTTGGCCAGCTGCTGCCGGTTGAACTGCTCCACGGCCTGCTCCGGCGGGAGGATCGTGTAGAGCAGAGAGCCGTTTCGCCTGCGGCCATCTTTCAGCGTGATGGTGGTGCGCTCCGTGCGGATAAGCCCCTTTTCCTCCAGCTGACGGACATATTTCGCAACCGTGTTGCGGCTCATGCCTACGGCCTCGCCGATGGTGCGGTAGCTGGGGTAGCACTGGTAGGTGGTGCGGTTTTCGCAGTACATGAGAAACGAGTACACGGCAATTTCGCCGGGGGACAGGCCCAGCCGGCAAAGAACTTTCGGCAGGGGGTAGTAGTTTCGGGCGGGCGTCTGCCACGGCAGGGTGCGCTTCATCGGGCACCTCCCGTCTGCCGGTCTACCCAGCGGCAGAACTTTTCCTTGGGGACGACGATGCGATTGCCGATGCGCAGGGCCGGGAAGCCCTCTTCGTGCATGAGCTCGTAGGCGCTGGAGAGGGAGATGCCCAGGAGCTTGGCCGTCATTTCTGCGTTGAGGAACAGCGGAAGTTGGTCGTAGTCGGTGTAGTCGGATCGTTTCATAAAACACTCCTTATTTCAAATTCAGAGAAAAAGAACTTGCGTTTCGGAGGCCTCTCTGTTAGACTTGTGGCAGATGGCGTCTGCGTTTTCCGAAGCGCGGCGTGCCGCCGGACTGTTGCCGCAGTTCGGCGGCTTTCTTTTTGGATGGAATGGTGGATGGGCTGCCCCCCTTTCATAGATGGAATATACCCGATTGACAATATTACTCTTATCGGGTATTATGAGTATAACAGATAAAAACGCATTTGCAAGGCATTTCAGAAATATCGGCACGCACGCAAAAATCAATCGGGTATGGAGGGGCAACTATGTTTCGGATGAGCCATGACGCAGTGGATTTCTTTTCCGCCGACTTTACAGCGGCGGGGGTGATCGTGGCGGGGGAGGAGTACCCGCTGGGATATTTTGCGGCGGAGGCGCTGGAGGTGTCGGGGCAGCTCACCCTGGATATAGGCGCTGCGGCCAAGGAATTTGCTGCCGAGGCGCAGATGTTTTTCGCCGCCCGGGACCCGTCCAGCGCCGGGATCGCCAACGAAGCGTTTCGGCGGCTGTGGCATCTGCTGCGGAAGCTGCCGCTGTATGAGCTTCTTTTGCGGCGGAAGGATGCGCCGTCCTGCTTCACCAGCGACGAGGACTGCCGGGAGATGTGGGACGAGATGATGACCCGGGGGACGCAGGCCCACGACGACTATGCGCACTGGATAGCCCAGCTCAGCCGGATCGGCAAGGACTTGAGCGACTTCCAGCGCAACACCCAGTGGATGCTGTCGGCGTATTTTGAGGGCTTGCCCTCCTGCAAGCGGGAGAACTATATCGACGCCTATGGCCGCTTCAAGGATGGGATCGGGAAGGCAAAGCTGGCGGATATGGACGAGGAATCCGACCCGTTCTACGACCCGCCCGTGGCGTCATTCCGCTTTGATTTTCCGGCGCACATATCCTTTATCCCGTACCGGGACGAGAAAACCGGGAAGCCGAAGATGGCGGAGCGCTCCACTTTCGACGACTTGATTGCCTTTTTCTATCTGGACTTGACGAGGGGGATTGCCGCAGGGAATCTGCCCCGCAGGTGCAAGAATTGCGGACACTGGTTCGTAGCCGTGGGCGGGTATAACACCCAGTATTGCGACCGCCCTATCCTCGGCCAGCACGGCAAGACCTGCCGCAGCGTGGGCGCCCATGAGACGGCGAAACGGAAACTGCGGGAGGCCGCCGCCAAGGAGTATGCCCGCACCTATAACCGCCTAAAGGGCCGGAAGCAGCGGGGCACCATCTCCACCGATGAATGGAATCGCACCGTCGCCGTGGCGGAGGAGCTGCGCGCAGCGTTTCAGGCAGGGGAGATGGCGGAGTCGGAATATTGCCGGAAGCTGAAGGCGCTGTGAGGCGGAAAAGAAGGTGAAAAAGACACTGCCCCCGGCCAAAGTACTGGCCTGGGGCAGCGCCTATTCTTTGCTTATAGCGTGGCAGAAATTGAGCGGCGTGGTGGCTTGAAGTTGCCTGAAATTATCTACTCCTTTTCTTCACATCCTCATCAATACGGCGTTTCCAGTCGGCGCTGAGAGGTTGGGCCGATCGAACGCTACACACGGCGGCGCTGATGACCTCATAGTTCAGCGCCGTGCCCTCCTCGTCGCACTTGTAGTTCACTGCTCGGTCGGCGTCAATACCAAAGCGGGCTGCCTCCTTGGCTGCGTCGATGTTGGCGCCCAGGAACAAAAACTCCCAGCCGTATTTTTCCTTCTGACGCTCGATCATGCGCCGCACCGTCTCGTAGTTATAGCGGCGGCTGGCGTTTTCGTAGCCGTCGGTGGTGATGACGAACAGGGTCTTTTCCGGCACATCCTCCCGGCGGGCGTACTTGTGGATGTTCCCAATGTGGTGGATGGCCCCACCTACGGCGTCCAGCAGCGCCGTGCAGCCCCGGGTGAAATACTCCTTCTCCGTCATGAGCGGCACCTTGGCAAGGGGCAGGCGGTCGTGGATGACCACGCTCTCATTGTCAAACAACACGGTGGAGACCAGGGCCTCGCCCGCCTCCTGCTTTTGCCTCGCGATCATGGAGTTGAAGCCGCCGATGGTGTCCGCCTCCAGCCCTGCCATGGAGCCACTGCGATCCAGGATGAAAACCAATTCTGTCATAATGAAAACCCTCCTTTGTTTGATTGCGCTCTCATTGTAGCGCAGCCGAAGGAGGGTTTGGTCGCCTGTGGGGCGACATTTTATTTCAGTCAGTTTTCTAGGTGCAATTATGCTTTGAGTCACTTATGTACCCGTCCTGCCAAAAACACATGTCCATAAGTTTCATTGGAGGATACTCAATCCTGCATTCAGACAATTCTAACCGCAGTTTTTCGAAACTATCTTCATGGTCGCAATAAAATTTTGCAACACGACAAACAGACTTCTTATTGTAATTGCCACTGGATATGTGATGTTTCTTTACGGACTCTTTGTAGAAACGATCATAAGCAGGGACGCAGCCAAGTGTTCCCAGTAGTATTTTTGTTGTCAAAGTATCACTTGCAGCATTGACTTTTCTATCAGAAGCGGGCGTATCCTCAGCGTAGCATGCATATATCCGTTTGCCTATATCCTCTAATAGTGCAAGGTTCTGTTCTTTACACAAGTCTTTCGCGCTTATTCCTACTAACGGGTCATATTTTTCCTCTTGAATAATTTTTACGATTGGAATATGCACCTTGTAATCCTTTTGCAGTAAAAATGTTGACCCTCGGTACATTCCCCAGCTTGCCAAATAAAACGCAAGGTGTAGTGCCAAATAATCTGCCGTTTGGTCATCTTTTTCATTTCTGTGCATTAAAAACGCCTTATAGCAATGTTCCCAAGAAAAATATCTACTATGGGGATCAATTGCGGTTTGCTCAAAATACGCACGGATAAGATCAACTGCATATTCTGACGACATGGTAATCGATGGAGGCCCATTAACATTACTCGAAGATTGTTCGACACAGTCCTGCTTTGTGGCCTGTTGAATGGTGGACATTTTATAAAGCGAGTATCTTGCAGGGTGTTCGTCTAATCGCATAACGATTTTCTTGTTCACAAGAGACATAAGTACGGAATAAATATTGGGAGAATGAGAACTATCTCCATAGATGGCCTCCGCCAATTCTCTTTGTGTCATTGCATTCTCTGCCTGCAACAGTGACTCGATTTTATCCCTCTGATTTATTCTCATTCTATATCCTCCAAACCGGTTAAAGATTTTAACAATTACGCTCCCAACAAGCTCTGATCAAAGGCAAACAGCGCCTCGTTTATTTCAAAAATATCATACTTTTCCCGCCCGATAAAATACTCGATGATCACATCGAATTTGCTGCTGGCACTGAGGGCATAGCCCGCCCGGGCGATGAGGTCGCGGGTCTCGTCCAGGTTCAGCTCCAGGGCGATGGCAAAGGCGATGGCCGTGGACTTGGAGGGCTTGTAGCCCGGATTGTTGCGGATTTTGGAGAACAGCTTGCGGTCCACATTGGCCTTTTTGTAGATTTCAGAATCCTTTTTGCCGCTGCGGTCAATGAGCTTCAGCAGGGTCTCCGAGAATCCGGCGTCCAGATGCGCCAGCAGATCGTCCAGGTTGCCTGAGGCCACGGAAGCGGAGGTGTACTGCGGTGCGGCATCTTCGTAGACGCTCAGCGGCTGGCTTTGCAGGTCAAAGCTCCCGCGCAGGCGCTCCCGGCGAGTGTCGGTGTGGGCGTCCACATAGTGGTCGTCGATGTACTCGGCGATATCGGCGAACAGCTTGCCGCTGATCTGGTAGGCGGCGCGGTCGAAAATGACGAGGTAGACTGTCATGTCGCTGCCCAGCAGGAACTGGCCGATGGTGTCCGCCGCCACCCGCAGCGCCTGATCCTTGGGGTAGCCGAAGATGCCGGAGGAGATCAGCGGGAACGCCACCGTTTCGCAGTTGTGCGCCTGGGCCAGCGCCAGGCTCGTCCGATAGCAGGAGGCCAGCTGCTCCCGCTCGCCATGCCCGCCGCCTCGCCACACAGGCCCAACGGTGTGAATCACATACCGGCAGGGGAGGAGGTAGGCTTTTGTGATCTTGGCGTCGCCGGTTTTGCAGCCGCCAAGCCGTCGGCACTCGGCCAGCAGCTCCGGCCCCGCCGCCCGGTGGATGCACCCATCCACCCCGCCTCCGCCCAGCAGGGACTCCTTGGCCGCGTTGACAATGGCGTCCACAGGCATTTTCGTGATGTCGTTGCGAACGATGATAAGGGGCATGGCACACCTCCTGAATATTGAACTAAAAATATTGTAACATGCGACGCGCCAATTGTCTATCAGTCTTTGCGTTGTTGAAGATGCGGATGCAAATCGTAATATTCATGAAGCGTTATTTCGATAATTTGCATTATGAGAAGTTCGCAGACGGCAGAGTGAAATGCATTGAGGATGAGATTCCGTTTGACCTGCCAGATGGCTGGGCGTGGAGCAGAATAAAGAATATCTCACTTATTGGTACTGGGGCAACACCGCTAAAAAGCAATTCTACCTATTACAAAGATGGAACGATTCCATGGATTACAAGCGCAGCTACAAGTAAGGCGTCTATTACTCTTCCGACCGATTACATTACTAATCTTGCATTGGCGGAAACAAACTGTACAATTTATCCTGTAGGCACATTGATTATAGCAATGTATGGTGAAGGAAAAACACGAGGTCAGATATCAGAGCTGGATATCGAAGCCTGCACTAATCAAGCCTGTGCAGCTCTTCGTGTATTGGGTGAAAGCAAGCCTTTGCGGCAATATGTTAAATTATATTTTCAATATAGCTATGGAAGTCTCCGACAAAAAGCAAAGGGTGGGCAACAGCCAAACCTAAATCAAACAATTATAGCCGATACCCTGATACCTATTCCGCCATACAAAGAAATAGATCGTGTGATAATGTTCGCTTCTGACTGTTTTGATTTGGTTGATACTATCGAAGAAGATAAAGCTGCCGTATTAGATGGCATTGGCTGCATTAAGAAATGTATTCTCGACCTCGCCATTCGCGGTCAGCTTGTGCCGCAGGACCCTGCTGACGAGCCTGCTTCCGTCCTGCTGGAGCGCATCCGTGCAGAGAAAGAAGAACTCATCAAGCAGGGCAAAATCAAGCGCGACAAGAAAGAATCCGTCATCTTCCGTGGTGAGGATAACTCTTATTATCTCAGAACCGGAGCATTGGTGGAGTCACTGGAGGACTGGGATTTCGAAGAACTCCCCGACGGTTGGAGTGTGTGCTGCCTTGGGGAGTTGTGCGATTACGGTAACTGTACTAATATTGATACCGCTGATATCGCTAATTCTGCGTGGATATTGGATCTTGAAGATATCGAAAAAGATTCCGGTGTCGTTCTACAAAAAGTACGCCAAGGTGAACGCAATGCAGAAAGCACAAAGCATCGTTTCCATAAAGGTCAGGTGTTGTACAGCAAACTTCGTCCTTATCTGAACAAGGTGGTCTTGGCTGATGAAGATGGATATTGTACCTCTGAGATTTTGCCATTAGAGTTTGAGCGGAATATACTTCCGCAGTATGCACGCTACTTTTTGATGTCCCCAACATTTTTGAGATATGCCAACAAGTGCTCGTATGGCGTGAAGATGCCCCGCCTCGGAACAACAGATGGCAAGAAAGCAATTGTTTCTGTTCCCCCGATTGAGGAGCAGAAGCGAATTGTCATGGCAATTGAACTGGCCTTTGCCCAGCTTGCTTTCATCACAGAGAATTTAACCTAACCAACAGCCGCCCTCGGAAGAAGGCGGCTGTCCCTTTACCATGTGACGATTTTATCCACCAGCGCCTGCTGCTCGCTGGCAGTTCTGCGGAGGTAAATGCGAGTAGTCTCAATGCTCTCGTGACCCATCAGGTCTGCTAACAGAGCAATGTCGTTATACTTCTCCAAGAAGTTCTTTGCGTATCGATGGCGGAATGAATGCGGGTACACTACCTTTTTATCCAATCCATACTTTTCGGCATAGTTTTTAAGCTGCTGGGAAATACCGCGTGTAGTGATACGCTCTCCATAACGGTTTAGAAACAAAAAGCCGGAGGAACGCTGCGTTTCCTCCAGCCATTCAAGAGTTTCCGTCCGCAACTTTTTAGGTATGTATAGCCTGCGTAGCTTTCCACCCTTAGTATATAGGTCAAAATAGCCGAGTTCCACATGCTCAATTTTGATTTGAATAAGTTCGCTCACACGCGCTCCGGTCGCAGCCAGATACCAAACCACAAAGTACCATTCCATAATGCCATCCTTCTTGAGCTGCTTTTTCAAGAAATTGTAGTCAGCATTGCTGATCACATTCTCTAGAAAGTTCTTCTGCTGCACTTTCACGGCTTTCAGCCGCAAGCGGTCTCTGTGCAGAAAATCCAGATACTTGTTCATTGCCTGGATACGCAAGTTGACGGTCTTGGGCTTGAAGAATTCCATCAGATACCCTTTGTAGGCCAGCAGGTTTTCCTTGTTGACCTCATCGTAGTGGGCATGATAAAAGTCGACTGTCCAGAGATAGGAATGGATGGTGTTCTCCGAAAGATTGCTCTTTCTCAGGTGCTGCTCAAATGTTTCGGTTGTCCTCATAAAAAGGCACCTCCCAATAATATTTTTGCGAAATTATCGCATCAATATTATAGGGGGAATATGTGACTATCTCTTATTATGAGAAGATCGGGGATGATGTGCGTTGTATTGACGAAGAAATCCCATTTGATATCCCTGATACATGGGAATGGGTACGCTTGGAGAACTGCTGTAGCAAGGAAATTCGCCGCGGAAAATCTCCTAAATACACCGAGAGAAGCGGCGCACTTGTTTTCGCTCAAAAATGCAACACCAAATATAATGGCATTGATGTCGGGCTGGCGTTATATCTGGATGAGGACACTCTGAGCAGATATCCAGCCGACGAATATATGCAGGATAGTGATGTGGTTGTTAACTCCACGGGCACGGGTACATTGGGGCGCGTCGGCATCTATCATACGACCGACAATCACCGCGGTCTACCTATAGTACCTGATTCTCATGTGACTGTTATCCGTGCAGCCCATAGCTTTCAAGCATTTTATATGTACGCCTTCATAAAAGCGAATCAAAGTGAACTTGAGAAAAAGGGTGAAGGCTCCACCAACCAGAAAGAACTTAAGCCGCTCACTCTGAAAGAAATGCTTATCCCGGTACCGCCATACTCTGAGCAAGAACGGATTGCTGCTGCAATAACTGCTGTATTTTCAACTATATCTGCAATGGAAAAGAGCCTCAACTGAGGCTCTTTTCTATTGCACTGAGGATATTAGTCACTTCTGCTACTCGCTCAACAATCTTTGCTTGGTAATTCGGCGAGGGCACTGGCAGAATTAAATTCAGGATATCTTCTCTTGATATGCCTGGAATAAGTCCTTTAGCTGCATCTTTTATAGCGTTGATATAGAATCTCATACAAAGTGCAAGGTATTCCGAATTCAATGCAAATGTATTTCGAATAGCCATGATTTGTCGTGCGATATGTGCGTTGCCAAAATCGTTGAATGCCATTCCCCCAATAGTTCCTTTGCATGTCAGGAGCAAATCTCCAGCTTCTGTGATTACTTGTGGTGAAGTTGTCCATCTTGCCAATTCCACTTTGCCATCCACAAAATTACTGGCTCCTGTGATATAGGGGATGCCTACACCATCAGCATTATATTCAGAGGGAGAAAGATCTCGTCCTGAAATAAGTTCCCATAACTCTTTTAGCCGCACAAAAAACCATCCGTCTGGTAGTTCAAAAGGTATTTCATCGCTGATGTTTTCGACTTTGTCACCAACCTTCTCATAATAAGAGTTATCCTCACCACGGAAGATGACGGATTCTTTCTTGTCGCGCTTGATTTTGCCCTGCTTGATGAGTTCTTCTTTCTCTGCACGGATGCGCTCCAGCAGGACGGAAGCAGGCTCGTCAGCAGGGTCCTGCGGCACAAGCTGACCGCGAATGGCGAGATTGAGAATTTTGGATTTGGCCTTTATTACATAATCAGCCAATGCCACTTTATCATCTTCTATAGTGGAAACGACAGACTCAGCGCTGCCAGTAGAAGACATTATTCTATCGATTTGCTGGATAGGGGGAATCGGGAGTAATACCTTTTGGAATTCATCGAAATTTACATTTTCGACGGTTGTACCTGACTTGGTATATTTGAGCAATAACTGTGTCTCCATCCCCTTTAGACATACATAGATATATTCTGCGAGCTGCGGCATATACAGTATAATAGCCTTAAGGTCCTGATTAATGGTTGCACATTCTTTAAGAATGGCTACTGGCAATGTGTGTCGTAGAATTCCGCTACGAGTGACCAATAGCAATGTGTCTGGCTGGTACATCTGCATTTGCTCTGCGCCCAAGGCGCTTAAGCGCAGCTGCGAGGAAGTTATATATTTACTTTTCATATCTTTGGATGTTACCCAAAGAATATCCCCATCCCAATATTCCGAACGAGAAGTTGAAGGTGTTTTTCCTCCGGAAAATGAAGCAAGGTTAGATAAACGTTCCCATGCCCAGCTATCTGGTAGGTCAAACGGGACTTCATCCTCAATGCATTTCACGCTGCCGTCAGAGAACTTCTCATAATGCAAATTGTCACCACATACTAAGAGGGAGTGAAACACCATTTGTGTTCCACCCCCTCTTTAAATTATTCCTTTTTCTGCGATCCGTTCAAGCTGGCCCAATGCTGGCGCAGCAGACTTTCTGCTTCTCTGCGAAAGGAATCTTGGAACATGACAGCCACAACCAATGCGCTAAGCACTGCAGCCACAGGCTCCAGCCAGGGATATGCGGTCCAAAGCTGTTCTCCCCAGCAAACAAGCGGAACACCAACAAGCAGCATAAACAGCAAAATAATGATGACAACGTCGGGCCTGCCGTAGCCTTCACGTCTTTTGATTTTGGCCCGTATCTGTCGAAGCGCACGGGCGCGGATCTCCCGGATATTTCTGGACGAGCACTGCTTGTCCTGTGCGACGGACTCGGTGGACTCGCCGTTGATGACGGTGCGGAACAAAATCTCCCGCTGCAACTCGGTCAGCTCATGCAGTCCCTCGTCAATTTCTTTGCGCACATACATGAGCGGGTCTTCATCAGATCCCTCTGGCAGATACTTCGCCCGGTCAAACCAGCGCATATCATCGTAGATCGCGTTGCGCACTTCCTCCGGCAGGAACGCTTCCGGATTGTAAGAGATGGGCTGTTTGATATCTACATCTTCCAGAGTGTCCGGTGCAACGCGCTTGTGGAAGTTGGCTTCGCTGTAGTAGAGCATATGCTCCAGCTCCTTCCACTCCTCTGGATGCTCCTTCACCCACTGGTCTGCGGCAGCGGCAGCTTCCGGGTCCATAGAGTGTATCCAGCGCCAATCCGCCTGAAGCTCTTTATAAGATTGGGTATCCTTGAAGGACATGAACTCACCACTCTTTCTGCGTTCACAAAAAGTTTACATTTTCCGACCTTCCGTTTTTGCGATTTTTCTCTAAGTAATAGTAGAAGGACAATTTCACCCGGGTGAGGTTGCCTTCGGTTCGGTACGGCACGGTCTCCGCGCTGACGAACCAACATGGCCTTTGACGGAGCACCCCATGAGAGCATGTGCGCTCTCTGCCATACGGCGATTCGCTCGGAAGGTCATTCAAGGCAGCGCAAGGACGGTCGGTGGGAGGGGCGCATCGTCATCGGCTATGACGATAACGGCTATCCCAAAACGAAAAATGTTCTCGCTAAAACGAAGAAGGAGTGCCTTGAAAAACTCCAAAAGCTCAAGGAGGAATGCGGCGGGCTGAAGCCCGAAAAAGTGCGGTCTGAGATGCCCTTCGGGGACTGGCTGACGTACTGGTACGAAAATCACTCCAAGCCTAAGATCCGCCCCACTACGCAGGAGACCTACGAGAGCCGCATCCGCCTGCATATCATTCCGGAGATTGGGAACATCCCGCTGAATAAGCTGACGCAGAACGACTTGCAGCAGTTCTATGGCCGACTCAAGAAAAGCGGCCGGAAGCGCTTCACCGACAAGTACGGCGAAGGGCTGTCCGACCGAATGGTGCGTATGTGCCACGCCACCTGCCGCTCCGCATTGGAAAAGGCGGTGCAGGATGGGCTGATTCGTTTGAACCCAGCCATCGGCTGCAAGCTGCCGCCGAAAAAGGCACGGGAGATGCAGGTGCTGACCCGAGAGGAACTGCAGCGGTTTCTCATTCAGGCGAAGTTCGAGGGTTACTACGAAGTCTTTCTTCTGGACTTGGCCACCGGCCTGCGCCGGGGCGAGCTCATGGCGCTGCAATGGGACGACCTGAACTTCAAAACCGGCGTGCTGAATGTGAACAAGCAGGTCTACGATGTGCGGGGCCAGCTTCAAATCAGCACGCCCAAGACGAAAAACTCCATCCGAAAGATCGTCCTGCCGCCCGCGGTGGTGGCAGTGCTGCGGGAGTACAAAAAGACGGTGGATTCCCGCTGGATGTTCCCGTCGCCGGTGAAGGAGGACTGTCCCATTACACCTGGCGTGGTGCGGCGCAGACTGCAGCTCATTCTGGAGCACGCAGGATGCAAGCATGTGAGATTCCATGACCTGCGCCACACATTCGCGACGCTGGCGCTGGAGAACGGCATGGATGTGAAAACGCTCTCCGCTATGCTGGGCCATGTGTCGGCGGCCACCACGCTGGACATCTACACCCACATTACCGATGACATGCGGCTCACGGCCGCCGCCAACATCGACCGTGGCATCGGCAAAGCAGCACCGCAGGAAGACGCTTCAGAGCCAGGACAGGAAACTGCCCCGGCCACGGCGGACAAGCCGAAAATGACCGACTTCAAGCCCTATGTGGGCCGCAAGCGCAGATCCGGCACCGGCTGCATCAGCGAGATCAGCGACCATCTGTTTGAAGGCCGCTACTCTCCCAACTGGCCCGACGGCAAAAAGCACGCCCGCAATGTCTATGCTCACACCCGCGAGGAGTGCGAGGAGAAGCTGAAGGCGCTGATCGTGGAAATGAAGGCGGAGATCGTGGAAGCGCAGCGGCTGAAAGACATGGGCGAAGGTGATGGAAGCCCGCTGAATCCACCGAAGGAATTGAAAAAGGCAAAGAAAACGAAGAAGAAAAGCAAGAGCGCAAAGAAGCTGAAGTGAAATATGCGCCGCCCTGGGTGCCGAATAATCGATACCCGGGGCGGTGTTTTTCATTGTTATAGCTTACAATTGAGGATGCTCCTTTATTAAGAAGGAAAGTTAATAAATCGTTTCGTCTGCCTGCAGTGCTTCAATAAACTTGCTGAAAAGGTCTTCCTCTTCTGGTGTGAGAGAAGATGGGGTTTCCAAGCCAGCGCCTTCCAACTGTTCGAGAATTGATTTTTTCATTTTACGCAAAGCATTGTATAACTCGGAACGTGTAGCAAATTCAGGGTTATGAAATTTATTAGAAGGGTTGGAATACGAAAAACCAGGGTTATAAAACTTCACATTTCGATTCAAAAGTTCATTAAAAAACCTATTTTTCTTGGCGTATTCAAAAGGTATTCCAGGCAACTTAAGCCACTGATTTTTAGTTGATTCGTATGCAAGCAACCAATGAGACGTCCACATCAGTGAGTTTGGACTGCCCTTTTCGTTTGTATCCTCGCTTTTAAGATAATTGTGAAGGTTTTTCCGTTGCTGGAGAATAGCAGCAACATTCTCCTGACCTGAGGAATGGACAATATCTAACATTATGATAATCGCAAGTTCATTCGTGGTCTTTAGGACTTTAGTAATACAGGCTTGGGAGATAGAAATATCAAATACCTTAACAAACCAAACAGCCCAAATTAGCTCTTGCTCTCTATTCAAAAGTATGCTTTCGTCGATGACACTATAGATTGCGCGCTTTAATGCATTAATCTTTATTAAATCCTTGTTGTTCCAAAAAACATCTACAATTCGGTCAGACAGAGATGGAAAACGAGTCCATAAATTTATCAATCTGGATTGTATTGCAGGCCAACTGTTTTTTGTGTAATGATGGTAAGAAATCACTTTAAGGCCGTACTTTAGAATTGCTATATCCTTGCATTTATTATATTCAATAATCAATTTTGTAAGAAACATATCAGGCTGGAGATGTATATACTGCTTAATCTCTTCAACCCATGGATTGCCATACAAAAAGGGACCTTCGGTAATTCTAATTTTGTTTTCGTTGAAGCTCAGTTCATATTGCGCAAGACAAGTCCTAATGTATGAGATGATTTCTTGAATCTGAGAACTTTTCGATACATAAATGTAGTAATCGTCAACAAAGCGGCAGCAAGAAATTTTAGGAAATTTCTTGCTTATTTGTTCATCTACGGAGCATAAGATAATTTCGGAGATAATGCGAGAAACAGCATTGCCTACAAGAATTCCATTCGTTTGGTCGTAGTTTAATGCTCGCATTAATTTATCCAGCTGATTGCCGAGTAATGTCATGTCGTTGCGGTGCTTTTTTGCAACTGCAATACCATGCACAACCCAAGGGATACAGTGTGTATATATGTTATCAAAGAAAGCATTAATATCTAAACGTATTTCATATCGATTTTCTTGGAATAAGCACTCGATTTCACGTTTAGTATCTAAAACGGTATTTGAACGTTTAGCATATGGCTGCTCCTGTCTGGGCTGACGCTCAATTGGAGCGGTCAGCGAATACTTGCTTTTCTCAAGTATCGCTTTTATTTGAGACTCATTTTTTACAATAAAATCAACGGCCTTACAATAATGATATGGATTTGGTAAGGCGAATTTTCTACGTGAAGATTCTGACTTGTAGCCACTATATGTAAGTGGGATTGAATAGCCATGGCCAAATGAATTTGATGTCGCAATGGCAAGCGTTGCATTTGCTGCTAAATCATCAGTGCTGAAACAAGGTGGTAATTCAGCGGGAAATACTTCGTTTCGAAGTAAATTTTCTGTATTAAACATAAATGTGTCCTCCTTGCCAGAATAGGCGTAACACACGGGAAATTATTCTTGACAGTGATTTAGGTGGTACTATCGAACCGAGTCAGAATCGTGAATATTTTGAGAGTACTGCGATATCATGGATGAGTTGTTCAAATGACTCTTTGGTCCAAAACCGAGGATGAATCCTTCCGTGCATAACGCTGTTTCGTCCATTTTCATCAATAGATATTTGTGTATACTTAAAGTGCAGTTTGGCTTGTTCTAATAAGGCAACATAGTCAGGGTTGTTTTGGTTTTCTTTAATCGCCAATGCAATTAGAGCCATACCAACGCTAACCTTCACAGGTTGTTTGTCACGATCAAACAGAGGTAATTCGTAATCCGATGTTGTTGTACGGATCATTTCTTCCAAATAGGAATAAGCAAATGGGGTGAGAATGGAGTACGATTCAGGGAACTTCTTATAGATGCTTTGGGCCAAATACCAATCTGGCGCCCAGTTCCACATATGCGCATAATCTAATATCAAATCAAAATCGTCAAATACAGACATGCTTTTTCACCCCATATGTTAAAGTGAAACAGACATACAGTGAAGACTGTACGGCTGCCTTGGCGGCGCAGAGACCTACCGTTAATTAATTATACTGTACTTCGGCAAAAATTACAATATTAAGTCTACACTTGTCGAAATTATATGTTAAGAATAACAAGTTCAATGTTTGCGCCGCAATAGACAAAGAATAAGAAAATCCCTCTGAAATCGTTGATTTCAGAGGGATTTTGGTCCGAGTGAGGTGACTTGAACACCCAACCTCGACATCCCAAACTTATCGGGAATACTTTTTCCGCTCGTTTATAGCGGTTTTCGGCGCTTTTTAATTTGTTTCACTTATTCTTTGACGCTCTTATCTCCGCTGTTTCCGGGTGTTCCAGCGCCGTCTGTGGTAATCTATGTGGTCAAAAACGCTTCCCGCCCGGTTTCCGGTGAAGATTCACCGGTGCCGGATGGGAAGCGTTTCTCGTTGCTGTTGGCTGCATTGTAACTCTGAGCAGGCGGTTATGCAAGTTGTTTCTGAGCAGAGGGCGGCTCAAAGGTTGAGCCGCTATAGACAAAGAATAGCATCACGCATTTGCTCTCTAAAGGTGAAACTCGCTTTCCCTCAATAACTATCGCATTCCCGTAATTTTAGGGTCATTTTAAGGGAAAGTCACCCTTTCCATCACAGCCTCACTTTTCCAAAAGATCCTCCATCGTGCAGCCGAGGACTTTCGCGAGGCTGAGAACAGTTTCCGCGCTGGCCTTGTTGATGTCCTTGTTGCGCTGCTCATACATTTGAATCGACCGAAGGCTGACATTGCTTCGTCTGGCAAGCTCCGCCTGCGTGCAGCCATAGAGCGTGCGGATGCGCTTGAGGTTGGTATCAGCGAAGTACTCGCGTACTTTGGCATCGACAATATCGGCGAACTTGCTGATGTCCGCTTCGTGGAGAGGCGCATACATCCGCTGCAAATTTTCAAACGAGAGGACCTCGAAAATATCGCTGAACTTCCTGCCGGAGAACCACTGGTAGTAGGCGACGGCCCAGCCGATCCAATACTCTCTGGAGCGGTTGAAATTGGCTTTCGGTTTGACCGTCGGCGCTTTGCCCGTAGTCTCAACCAGGACATCAACAGCCGCTTCGATACCGCTTTTCCCCATAATATAGGCAGTTTCACCGTTCTCGATTCGGTTGCTGACGGAGCTGACGGAAAACAGTTCCATGAAGCTATCTCCGGCGATTCCGCATGCGTTGATGGCATAGTCGAAGGCATCGCCCAGCAAGGCCTGCGCATTATTTAGATACATTTCTTGGTATGCGTGGGTCATCGTTCTGGATGCCTCCTCTCATAATGTCAAGCATGTACAGGCCGTCAGTCGCCTCTTCGAGCATTTTCGAATAAAGCTGGTCGGCTTCGTCGCTTCGCGCCTTGCGGAGAACATAATATTTTTCCCTTTCTGCGATGGAAAATCCCTCGTAATGCAGCAGGGAGAAGGCGTATTTAGACTTGACGACGATCTGTTCGCCCAACTTGCCCAGGCGCATAGCACTTGCAAGCTGCTGCACGGAAATTCCATTATTCAAGAAAGACGCCGCAAAGTCGAAATAGGAGTCGTCGGCTCGGTAGCCGATGATCAAGTCATAGGCGTTGACATTGACGCCGAAATTTTCGATCAAATATCGTTTGGCCCGCTGCGCGGCCGGATTATTGATAGAGAACAGACGGTGCTCTACCAAAACGGCGATCCAGTTCAGGATCGTATAATCCGGACTGTTCAGATTCAGAATTTTTAGGTATTCCGCATCAAGGCTGTAACGATTGGCAAAGCCGTTGCGCAAAGAGGATACGGCCCATTCCTTGGCGAGCGCTTCGCTTTCCGTGCAGTAAAAGCCCAGCCCGAAGTCGTTGTTATGCTTACCCAACCCAAAGGCGGGAGCCTCTACGATCTGCTCAGAGCCGTGATATAGGGTGATTTTATGATCCATTTCCGTATCCTCCTAAGTGTCCCTGCGCGAATTATATCACTAAAGTGATATAAAATCAAGTTGTATTTGTGGGGAGATTACTATACATGTGGTTTCTGCGTGGGTGGCAGCTCAAAAGTTGAGCAGCTGTAAGCAAAGAATAATCACTTCCTGCACGAGTGGCTTGCACAACAAACGCTGTGGCAGCACGCACTATGACGCAAGGTCAGCGTCACGAGGGAATTTAAGAGCAATCCTTATCGTTTTTATTTTTTGCAAAAATCGTGATATTCCACCATTTTCTTGCTTTTTGCGCCTAAATATGCTATCATAATATACAACACTGGCAAGTGTTGGAATGGACTCTGGCAGTATAGATGCGATCGTCTCAATGCGCTGCCGGAAGGCGGGGCATTTGATTTTAACAAGAGAATGATTACAAAATCTTGATTAAAGTAACGAGGTGCGATGAATGCGAAATAAGGCGGTATCTTTGATAGATATGATAAAGCTTTCTCACAATATTGAACTATCCAAGCCATACATACAATATCTTTGTGGATTAGACAAAGCTAGGGCTTATCGTCATCAAGAAATACTTGATATACAATCTCTATTGGCTGCGGTCACCCTCCCCACAGAAAGCGTTTCAGGATTCTTATATGGATATGTTGTACCGCAGCTAAATCGAGAATTCGATTTGTTAAGAATTTCGCAAAATGTTTGTTTAAATATAGAACTGAAGAGTAGTGAAACATCAATTGAAAAAATTAAAAGACAATTGATTCAAAATAAGCATTTCCTCAAACTTTTAAATAAGCCATATTTGTATCTGTTTACCTATATATCTTCGACTAATAGAGCGTTTTTGTTGTCTGAGAGTGGTGATTTAGTTGAGTGTGGGGTTGCGGTACTTGCGGAAACATGGGGGAAGGTTAAAGAGGCTGGTCAGACTATAGATCTGGATCAAGTATTTACACCGAATAATATCTTGGTTTCCCCGCTCAACGCAACTGAGCGTTTTTTGGCTGAAGATTATCTTTTGACAGAAAATCAGGAGAATATAAAAAGTGATATAGTTGGTTATATATGCACTAAAGTAGATGACCGATTTATAGGATTAACCGGAGGACCAGGAACCGGAAAAACTCTTCTAATTTATGATATTGCCCACAAGTTGGCTGAGAAGAATAGAATTTTAATAGTGCATAGCGGAATTCTATGCGATGGACACCGTGAACTTAACCAACGACTGAATAATATTAAAATTATTGCTGCTAAAGAACTAAGACTCCGAGAAATCGTGGATGTTGACATAGTCATAGTTGATGAAGCGCACCGATTGTATACAGATACATTGGAAAAAATTGAGCGATGGGTAAAGCGAGCAAGTGCCACATGTCTTTTTTCTTACGATGCAGGTCAAATGCTTTCGTCATCAGAAAAAATGCGGAATACTTCGGGAAAAATTGATACATTATGTGCAGGCCATATTTATAAATTGACTACCAAGATTCGAACAAATAGAGAGCTTGCGCTTTTTATTACTTGTTTGCGCGACTTGTCAAAATACCGCTCGGAGTATTCCTTCCCGAATGTAAAAATACTGTTTGAACCCCAAAAATATGAAGCGTTACAAGTTATAAAAAAACTGGAGATGGAAGGTTACACTTTTATTTCATATACGCCGTCTTTGTATAATCATGAATTAAACTACCAAAGCAGTCAACATAATACACATAATGTTATTGGACAAGAATTTGATGGTGTATGTATGCTAATTGATGATCATTTATATTATACGCCTGAAGGACGGCTCGCTGGTAAATTGCATCCTAATCCCGACTATTTGTTTGAACAACTACTATATCAAGGATTAACAAGAGTTAGACGAAAAATCGCCTTGGTAGTTACATCAGAAGAGATGCTTTGCAAAATATTGCCACTAATGGGAAATAATTAATTAGAACGGTTGCGTTTTCGAATAACAAAAAACGATCTTAAACTCGGATATAGTAGATTGTTCAATTTTCTCAAGCAAAGTGGTGATGCTATTCACATTGCTATATATTTTATTCGTTCTATGGCATGTGTTTTTTCTAAGTTTTATGAAAAAATACGTGCTAAAGCAGCGCCCCGTTAAAACGATAAGATATTGTTCTACAAAGCGAATGAATTTATGGCGAATCATAGATAACCGCCTTATGTAGAAGTCCTTTTGGATATGAGGTGAAAAACATGTCAAGCAGTAATAACAGCACAGTTGTGAGCAAGGTCAGCCCTCATACAATCAAAAAGTTTGAACTCATAGAAAGTTATGTGAAATCTTGGGCACAAAAATTGATGCAAAACAATTACTGTAACGGCATTATTTTCATTGACTGTATGTGCAACAGTGGTGTTTACCGCGACGAAAACGGAAACGAAGAATTTGGAACACCGATTCGTGTATCCCGAATTCTTAGGGATGTTGCAGGGCAGTACCCCAAAAAGAAAGTATTTGTTTATCTGAACGATAACTCCGAAGAAAAAATTGCCGAATTGAAAAAGCATCTTCCCAGCGAAAGCTCAAACTTTCGTTATAGCATTACGAGTAAAGACGGCAATGTGCTTCTGAAGGAAATTGGTGGCAAACTGTCAAAAAGCAAGGGACTGCACTTTTTCTTGTTGTATGATCCATATGACGCATCGATAGATTGGTCGGCGCTCGCACCCTTTTTCCGTAGTTGGGGCGAGGTGCTGATAAATCATATGGTCAATGATTCTATTAGAGCGATTCGTCAAGTTAAAACACCCAAGGCTATGCAGAAGTATGAGGAAACATACCTCTCGGCTTTCGAAGACCTTCTGCCTTGCGGAAGTGATCGAACCGCATATGAAAAGCGTGTGGAACAAATTATTGCCTCGCTGCAATCTGGCACAGGCCGCAAATATTACATTGCCTCATTTCCGTTTTTTAATTCCCGTAACTCGCTTTTGTATGACTTGGTTCATTGTACTTGCCATGAAGCAGGTTTTAAGCTGTATAAAACAACCGCATGGAAAACATTCGGTGGTAAATCCTCAATCAAAAATACACACGGTGAGGAAAACCAATTCATGATTGATTTTAATGATCAGCGGGTGAAAACTCAATGTGATGAGCGCTGTTACTATGTCAAAGACATAGTCGATTATTTGCAGAGCAAATTTGCAGGCCAAAAGGACATTCCGCTTGCGACAATCTGGGCGGATTTAGATGCGCATCCCGTCTTTCCTTCAGACGGATACCGTGCCGAGATTAAAAAGGCCTTGAAAAACGATTATAGCGCAAAGATTTCTCGAAGCACAATCAGCTTCACAGATAGGAGATAGCACTAAAATGCAGTATATCGAGAGAAAAAGCATGCTCTATAAAACCGGAGTCGAATATGGAGATTATACCATGAACCATGTTCAAGGTTGCTCCCATGGATGCAAATATCCTTGCTATGCATTTCTGATGGCAAAGCGTTTTGGTCGAGTACATACTTACGAAGATTGGTGCTCTCCCGTTCTTGTTTTTAATACACTTGAACTTTTAGATAAAGAAATCCCTCGGTTAAAGTCTAAAATTCAATCTGTACAGCTTTGCTTTACAACAGACCCTTTTATGTACGGATACCCAGAAATAACAGAAATGAGCATGGCGGCCATTCGCAAGCTAAACGCCGCAGGAATAATGTGTACCGCTCTAACAAAAGGCCTGTTGCCAATGGAACTGTCCGAGATGTCTCTGGAAAACGCATATGGGATTACCCTTGTTTCTTTGGATGAGGAATATCGGCAGAAGATGGAACCCGGTGCAGCTCCCTACAAAGAACGGTTGGCGGCACTAAAAGTGTTACATGATGCGGGATGCAAGACGTGGGTCAGTATTGAACCGTACCCTACACCTAACCTGATTGAACAGTCGCTACAGGAGCTCCTCTCAGCAGTATCCTTTGTAGACCGAATTATTTTTGGGCGGACAAACTACAACAAGGAAGTGTCCGCCTACAGAAGCCATAGAGGGTTTTATAACGAGTGTGCGAATGAAGTTATTCGGTTTTGTAAAGAACATCAAATTGCATTCCATATTAAAGATGGTACTATAACTGAGGAGTAAACTTCTTTACCTACAAACTTCCGATAATACAAGATTATCAGAAGCATCACAAAAGTTAGGAGGACGCACATGAAATCCAACTTTGAATTTCTCAATAGATACTGGCCAGCATTGGCTCAGATTGGTGCAGCAGCGGAGAGTTATGTGTATTCCGATCCCAACGCTTGCCTGTATAAGCTGGGTATGTTCGGTGAGCGCCTGATTCTTGAGATTTTTGCTTTTGAGCATATCAAGGAGCCGACCATCGACAATACACACGCCAACCGGATTCGTCTGCTGAAACGAGAATGCCTGATCCCCAAGAAAATTGACGATATCCTGTATGCGCTTCGCAAAACCCGCAATGATGCTGTACATGCTGGTGCTGACTCCGTGGAGGATGCAAAGACTCTGCTCTCCATGACCTATAACCTGGCCGTTTGGTTCATGGAGGTATATGGTGACTGGGGATATATTGCCCCTGCTTTTGTCATGCCCGAAAATGTGGCCCAACCGGACTATGAGTCCATCATTAAAGAGCAGGAGGAAAAGATTGTTGCACTCTCCAAGCAGGTCGAGGCAGTATCCACCGCGGCATCTACCAAGACCTCCAAGGAACGTGCAGAGAAAGGCGAAACCGCGTCCGAGAGCATGGAACTTTCCGAGGCTGAAACCCGCTATCTGATTGACGAGCAGCTCCGCAAATTCGGCTGGGAAGCCGACACCAATAATCTGCGCTATTCCAAGGGAACCCGTCCACAGAAAGGGAGAAATCTTGCCATTGCAGAGTGGCCCACTGATTCTGCAGTGGGCAAGAACGGCTATGCAGATTACGCTCTGTTTGTTGGACTTAAGCTCGTGGGTATTGTGGAAGCAAAGAAAGCCGCTATTGACATTCCCGCTGTGATTGACCACCAGTGCAAGGAATACGCCAAGGGTATCAAGGCGGAACACAAGGAGTACATCATCAACCAGTGGGGTGCATATAAGGTCCCCTTTGTCTTTGCTACCAATGGCCGTAAATATCTGAAGCAAATCGAAACCAAATCCGGTATCTGGTGTCTGGATTTGCGTAGTGGAGCAAATGCCCCCAAGGCTCTGCAAGGCTGGATCAGTCCCCAGGGCCTGATGGAACAGCTCGAAAAGGATATTGCCGCCGCAAATTCCACACTCCAAAATACGCCTTTTGATCTGCTCCGCGACCCGGATGGACTGAATCTGCGCAAGTATCAGATTAATGCTATTGAGGCAGCAGAACGGGCCATTATCGAGGGTAAGCAAACTGTCCTGCTGTCCATGGCTACCGGCACCGGCAAGACCCGTACCATCCTTGGCATGATCTATCGCTTTATTAAGAGCGACCGATTCAAACGAGTTCTATTCTTGGTTGACCGTACTGCTCTTGGTGAGCAGGCCGAAGATGTTTTCAAGGAAGTAAAAATCGAAGAATTGATGACCTTGGATTCCATCTATAACATCAAGGGTCTGGATGAAAAGGAAATCGACAGAGAAACAAAAATACATATCGCAACGGTCCAGAGCCTTGTCAAGCGTATCCTCTATCCCGAGGGAGATACCATGCCCTCCGTTACAGACTACGATCTAATTGTGGTTGACGAAGCACACCGTGGATATATTCTGGATAAGGAAATGAGCGAAACCGAGATGCTCTACCGTAACCAGGATGACTACATCAGCAAATACCGTACCGTCATCGAGTACTTTGATGCCGTGAAAATTGCGTTGACTGCAACACCGGCGTTGCACACTACCGAGATATTCGGAAAGCCTGTTTTTAACTATTCCTACCGTGAGGCTGTCATTGACGGCTATCTGGTAGATCACGATGCTCCTCATAATATTCGTACCAAGCTTCGTGTGGAGGGTATCAAGTACGAAAAAGGCGAGCAGCTTGCCATCTACGATCCTGTCACCGGCGAGGTCCTCAACAGCGCTGAACTGGAAGATGACATGAAGTTTGAAATTGACACCTTCAATCGCCAAGTTATTACGGAGAACTTCAACCGCACCGTTCTGAATGAAATCGCTTGGGATCTTAATCCAGATGGCCAGGGCAAAACACTGATTTATGCTGTTGATGACAACCACGCTGACCTTATCGTGAAGATTTTGAAGGAAATCTATGCTGAAGGCGGTGTGGATAACGATACCGTTATGAAAATCACCGGCAGCGTTGCGGGAGGCAACAAGAAGAAAATCTCTGAGGCTATCAAAAGATTTAAAAACGAGTCTTTGCCTAAAATCGTGGTTACGGTTGACCTTCTGACCACTGGTATTGATGTGCCGGAGATTACCACTTTGGTCTTCATGCGCCGGATCAAGTCCCGTATCTTGTTCGAGCAGATGTTGGGCCGTGCCACCAGACTGTGTCCCTCCATCGGAAAGACGCACTTTGAGATTTATGACCCTGTGGGCGTTTATGAGTCCTTGCAGGATGTCAGCAACATGAAGCCTGTTGTCACCAATCCCTCCACCAGCTTTGAAGATTTGATAAAGGGGCTGGAAGTGGCAACGACGAACGAGCAATTTGCCTATCAAATCGACCTAATCGTTGCCAAGCTGCAGCGCAAGCGCCGCAATATCAGCAAAAAAGCCTTGGAGCAGTTTGAGAACCTCACTGGCGGCAAGGATTTGGGCGCTTTTGCGGAACACCTCAATAGCAGTACGATCAAGGAGGCCGCCGCTGAACTGCTGGGATACCGTGAGGCATTCTCAGTGCTGGACAAGGACAAGCCTCATAGCAAGTCTCCTCGCATTATTGATGATCACCCCGATGTGGTGATTGACCATACCCGTGGTTATGGTGAAGGGCAGAAGCCGGAGGACTATCTGGAAGCATTTAAGGAATTTATCAATAATAACATGAATGCTATCGCGGCTCTGCACACAGTTTGTACCAGACCATCAGAACTCACCAGGGAAGCGCTTAAAAGTCTGAAATTGGAACTTGACCGTCATGACTTTACGGAAAAACAGCTAAATTCCGCATGGAATGAAATGACCAATCAGGACATTGTAGCTGATATTATCGCGTTCATCCGCCAACAGGCTCTCGGTTCTGCGCTTGTAGGGCATGAGCAGAGAGTAAAGCACGCATTTGCAAAGTTGAGAATGAACCATGAATTCAACAAGACACAATTAGACTGGCTCAAGCGCATCGAAAAGGTTTTGTTGGAAGAGAGCGTCCTTGATGAGCAAATTTTTGAAGTTGGCGCATTTAAGAATGCGGGTGGCTTTACGATTATTGACCGCCGTTTTGGCGGGAAGCTTCGTGAGATCATGACGGAGCTCAATGAGTATCTCTATGACGATGGAGGAAGCGTAGCGTGAACAATCGGGAAATCGTAGCAAAACTGTGGAATCTCTGCAATGTATTGATGGATGACGGTATTACATATCATCAATATGTCACGGAACTGACCTACATCCTGTTTCTGAAGATGTGTAAGGAAACCGGCACTGAAGGAGCTATTCCGGAACAGTACCGTTGGGACAAGCTCCTTGCCAAACAGGGCGTTGAACTGAAGAAGTTTTACAAAGAACTGCTGGAGCATTTGGGGGCGAGCTGTACTGGCCGTGTTCGGGAGATTTATCAGGGTGCCCAGAGCAACATCGACGAGCCTAAGAATTTGGAGAAGATTATCCAGACCATCGATCAGTTTGACTGGTACACCGCCAAGGAGGAAGGTCTGGGCAATCTGTATGAAGGCCTCTTGGAAAAGAACGCAAATGAGAAAAAGTCCGGTGCCGGGCAGTATTTCACGCCCCGCGTTCTGATCAATATCATGACGCGGCTTGTTGCTCCACAGCCCGGTGAGCGGTGCAACGACCCTGCCTGCGGAACTTTTGGTTTCATGATTGCCGCTGACCGCTATGTCAAAGACCATACTGATGATTTGTTTGAGCTGCCCGTAGATCAGCAGGAGTTTCAGCGCACCCAGGCCTTCTCTGGCTGTGAGCTGGTACATGATACTCACCGTTTAGCTCTGATGAATGCCATGCTGCACGATATTAGCGGCCCCATTTATCTTGGCGATACCTTGTCCAATTTTGGCAAAGGAATGAAGGGGTATGATGTTGTCCTGACCAATCCGCCCTTTGGAACCAAGAAGGGCGGTGAACGGGCTACCCGTGATGACTTCACATTCCCCACCAGCAATAAGCAGTTGAATTTCCTGCAGCACATTTACCGCAGCTTGAATAAGACGGGTAAGGCTCGTGCGGCGGTTGTCCTGCCGGACAATGTCCTTTTTGCCGATGGTGACGGTGAGCGCATCCGCCGTGACTTGATGGAGAAATGTAATCTGCATACCATCCTGCGCCTGCCTACCGGCATCTTTTATGCCCAGGGCGTTAAAACCAATGTGTTGTTCTTCACCCGTGGCCGTGAGGACAAGGGCAATACCCGCGAAATTTGGTTCTATGACCTGCGTTCTGATATGCCCTCCTTCGGCAAGACCAATCCCCTGAAGGAAAGCCATTTTGACGAGTTCGTTGAATGCTATAAAGATGGTGACCTGTCCGCTCGTACCGAAACCTATAGCGAGGACAATCCCAACGGCAGATGGCGTAAGTTCACCTACGAGGAGATCCTGGCCCGTGACAAGACCAGTCTGGATATCACATGGATGAAGTCCGACAATGGAACCGAGGACTATACTCTCTCTGAATTGCTGGAACAGATCAAGGAAAAGTCCACCAACATCGCCAAGGCCGTGGCCGCACTGGAAGAACTGATTGGCGAGGTAGATGAATAATGGATACGAAAGCATTACGGCAAAAAATCCTTGACCTCGCTATCCGAGGCAAGTTAGTGCCACAAGACCCAAATGACGAACCTGCATCCGTGCTGTTGGAGCGTATTCGCCAGCAGAAGCAGCAGATGGTCAAGGAGGGCAAGCTCAAGCCCAAGGATATCAAGAACGATTCCGTTATCTTTGTCGGTGAGGATAATTTGCATTATGGTCATAAGGGTCAGTCTGATAAAAAGGTTCTCCCCCCACACAGCATATGAGAAAATCCTATTTATACTTCAATGCTCCCTGTAGCATCTCGTGAAAAAATCGCTTTAATTAGCGCTGCTATAATGCAGGGATATATTCTTGCAGTTTCATTAGAGATTGTCCAAACTTGGTTGTTTTCGTCGGGATCTGCACCGTGGTCTGCCGCATTGCGGACTTGTCCAACGAATTCAATCATCCCTCGATGTTTTTTCGAAATGTGTGCAGATAATGCATCTCTCTTTTGCAGTATCCCATTTCTACCGCTTAAAGAGACTCCTTTTCTTACTGCAAAATCAGCTAAAAAAGATTCAAATGCATTTGCCGCACAAACAACGATAGAACGAACATCCATTGTCCCAGAATGAGTTTTCTGCAATGCCTCAACCAAAGGGGCAAACACATTGGATGTATTAACAAAAGTATACAGATTTTCCCCCCAATACGTACGCAACGAGTTTTCGGTAATGTTTGCCGAGCGAAGCGCAGCTTCAATAATACCTACAGCATCCACATCCTCAACAAAGCTATATAAGTTTGCGCCTTCGCTTTTAAGCGCCTTTGCGTAGGTAGCAATGCTTATAAGCGTATTTTTCACGTCTCTCTCGTTGGAGGTCATCATATGTAGGGTTTTCGTTTGGCGACAAGCAAGCTCAATGGATTTTGTAAAACCGTATCGTGTCTTGAATGTATTATATGGAGCATATTGCTCCAAAATCAAGCGCATAAACACAGCCTTCTGCTCGTCTGATGATGCAGATACAAGCTTCCGGGCCAAAAATGATGGAGACCCATAACAGCCTCGTGAACTATCAAACACAATTAACTGAAGTTCACATGCCATCTGAAGTGCCTTAAGAACCTGATCGTCAGTTGCTATTCCCGTGAACTCTGCGATGAAATCCTTTGCCGCTTCAGAGCCTTTTGCGATGACAGCATCAACAACTGCAACAATATCCTCAGCAGTAGTAAGCACTATGTTATAACTCATACTGCACCTACTTTCTCTGTTATGAATAGCTTAATCATTCAGACAACTCGTAAAGCAGTTGACTAATTTTTTCGCCGAGTCCATCAATATCTGCTGGTGTACAGTTGATATTGATGTTGATGACAATAGAGTTCTTTGCCGAAATTGTTGCAACGGGAAGCGCTTGTTGGGCAACTGGTTCTGAATGCGTTTGCTCAGCAGATATGGTATTTGATGCAACAGATACTCGGGCAGAGCTTGGTTCATCCAGGACAGATAGCTTGCCGTCAACCTCTGACAATACCCCAACACTCTTAAAAATTTCAATCAGTGCTCCAGCTCCTGCGCGAGATTCCTTAGCATCTTTGAGTCCTGAAGAATAAATAATGTGATTAATGAAACTCGAACGATCCATGCCATTACGAATTCGGACAGCAGACAACATCCGGTTTAAAAAATCAACTTCAGCAATAATCTCTTTCCAAATCCGTTCAACTTCATCTGTAATTTTTGAGGTATATGCTCGTCCTAAAGCGCGTCCCGTTTCGGTTGCTGCTTTTTTATTGCCCTCCGTGATCAAACCCACTTGTACCATAAAACCATTGTTCTTGCTTACAATAGTACGAGGTACTCCAGTGGCTTGGGTTATCTCGTCCAATGATAGTGCGGTTCCTTCTTTCGTATTCGCATACGCTTGGAACAGTTTAATCAGCTCCTCATACGATGAGCACGGAAGTTTAAAGGTCTCTGCCATTTTCTATTCCTCCAATTCTTTTATTTGATGATATTTCTGTTGAAACATCAAAGCTACAAGCACCTAAATTATTATTCGCAACCGTATTAGTATTCAAAGCTTTGACGTTAAATTTAATGCAACAATATTGACTATATCGAGTGTCATTAGATTCACGAAAAACTTAGCGTTTCCATGAAGAACAGATTTTGTACATTACACATTTAGCTAAATTGTATTTGCAGAGACTATTTGTTAATTTAGTATTCTCCAAACCTTTTTGCCAACTGCATAAACGACGAGTTTGGCATTACCTGCTTGGACGGGATAAACAGATACCGCCACTTCTTATAGCCGTTTGCCTTGCCCCAGCGAGAGGCAACCTCGCAGTATTGGATACCGCGCTTTTTCTTAGCAATCACATCCGGGTCATTCAGCTTGTCCTCACCCTTGACCTCTACGAGATAAATAGTGTCCTCGGTTTCCACCACAAAGTCCGGCTCATAGTTATGACCGTGGTTATAGGTGATATTGAACTCCTGCGGCGCAGGACGAAGCCAATTCTGTACATCAGCCGATTCTGTTTCCAGGATTCGTGCCAACAACAGCTCCGGGCGGCTGTCAAATTTAGCGGTGCCGAACACGCCTCGTTTTATCCCCTCAAACAGCACAGACTGGATATTTTCCGTATACTCATCAGAGAAAAGGTTCACACGTTCAGAGTAACGATAGGATTGCTGCAGATTATACTTTCTTGTCCCGACCACTTCTTCCTGTAAAAATCCGTTTTCACAGTAAAAATGCTGGAGCATCTGCTTGTAGATTTTATTGCCAATATCCCGCTTGTACATCATAATGATGTTTTGCATTCCGTTTGTGCCATATCGGGTTTCGTAATGGTCGCAGACCTGAGTAATCAGCTTGAACAGCAGTTTGGAACACTTTTCGTAATCGATTTCCGGTTTTGCACGCAACTGTTCCAGAATGACTTTTTTAGGATTGTATCCTTCAAAATCAATAGCGTTGCCCTTGATGCGCTGCCTGTCCTGCATATCCTCCAGATTCTGCACAAGCAGCTCATTCCTAATCGGCACATGGGTGAACTCCGCCATATCCAAATCAAAGTCCACAAACACATATTCCTCGACCCCGGCATCCGTAACCTTAATGCGTGGAATCGGGATGAATTTATTCACAGCAGCCCGGTGCGTTTCCTCGGTCTGCTGAAGCATCCATGCGGCAATCGGCATTTCGTTCTCTTTGAACGTTTGACCAAGGTCTTTGTCCTCGGATACCTGCTGCTTGACCGTTTCTACGATTTGCTGTGCCTGCGTCGGAGTAACCGTGTGAGCCGGGGTATGCTGAATATGTTCCTCGACCTCCGCCTGAATCAGCTCCGTTGCTTTCTTGAGCAGTGCATCCGTGGCATCCGTCTTTTCAATTTTGGTATGGGCATATGCCTTTTCCAGTTCGGCATCCGGCTCGGCATCAATCGTCAGTTGGGTATAAACGACCTCTTCCGGCTTTATTTCCTCAACTTTGATCACATTTCCGGCCTTGAAGATAGAATCGCCCTTCTGCGCTTCTGCCAGGATATCGTTGAACTTATCATGGGCAGTCAGCATCACAGCGTCCACATCCCGGTCGCCGGTGCGCTCACCATAGGGCAAACGCAGGCCTCTTCCGACCATCTGCTCTCGAAGAATCTTGGATGCTGCCGTGCGAAGCGGCACAATGGTATAGAGGTTGTTGACATCCCAACCTTCCTTGAGCATATTGACGTGGATTACGATTTCTACCGGGTTTTCGGGATTCTCCACATCCAGAAGCAGCCGGGTGTTGGCTTCGGTTTCTGCACCTTTCTGCTTGGAATGAACAACGATGGTTTTGTTGCGGTATGCGCCGCCACGGAACTCGTCCGACTTTACAAACTGCTCCACCCATGTTGCATGGTCGGTATCTTTACAGACCACCAACATAAACGGCTTCACGACCGACTTTCCATGGTTGACAGCATAAACCTCCAGTTTCCGTTTGGTGCTCTCATAACAGGTGATGCCGTCCAACAGCATCATTTTATCCAGTTGCTCGTCCCCAAAGTTGTAAAAATCAATGTCGGAGCGTGTGACAGCAAAGGGTGTACGAGTATAGCCGTCCTCGATGGCCTTGGACAACGGATACTCATATACAACATTTTTGAAAGGAACTTGCTTATTACCCTTCGTCACAAGGGGAGTCGCAGTTAGCTCCAATCCCAGCAGCGGATGCAGTTCGTTGAGTGCCTGCATACCACGCTCTGCCCGGTAATGGTGAGATTCATCCATAATCAGCACCAAGTCCGGCAGGTCGGAGAGCGCCTGATAGAACGAGTCACCGATGAGCTCGTTCACCTTTTTCATGTTTGCGCCCTCTTTGTTGAACTTATCGATGTTATATACGAAGATATGTACATCGGATTCAAACAACGAGAGGTTCTTTTCCCGGTAATCGTCATCCGTGATGATTTGCGGCTGTACGATAAAACAGCCCAGTCCACGGAACACATACTTCGGACTGCCGTTATCGCTCAAGTCTTTCTTGAGCTTTTCATAGATGGTGGTGTTTGGCGCAACCACGAAAAAGTTCCGGATGTTGTGCTGCGTATACAGATAGGCGATGAAAGCGCCCATCAGCCGGGTTTTACCCACGCCGGTGGCCAGCGCAAAGGTCAAAGACATGAAATCCCGCTCGAAATCCGTGCAAATCGGATACATGGCGTGAACTGCACCCAATGCTGCTTTCAAATTCATGCCCTTGCGCAGGGGCACTGCATTCGTGATTTCTTCCAGGATTTTCAGAGATTTTGTCTGCGGCTTGCGCAGAGACATCACGCCGCTGATATAGTCCGTGGTATAAAGCGGAAAATCATTAAACATCCTGTTCCTCCTCGTCATCATACACCGGCGGATGGACGATGTTCAGATTGTAGTCGGTCTTGCCGAACTCGCAGCGTTCCAACAGCATTTGCGGAATTTTCTTGACGGCAATGTTGTCGTAAGCTCTGTCCAGTCCATTGTCAAAGGAGCGGCAGGCGATAATGAGATATTCACCGTCCTCCATGGTGTCCTTGATGGAATCCAGATAGGTGCTGTTCAGGTGACGGGTCGTCACAAACAGGTAGCTGTTTTCGTTGCCCACAGACTGCTTCCAAAATAATTCTCCGTCCGGCTGATAATGGAATCCCTCGTGCAGGGCAACGGCAGCCGCCAGCATATTGGCATCGTAGTCTTCGTTGATGACATATTCGTCAAAGGCGTCTTTGTTGATGAGGGTAGGTGCGACCTCATAGAAGCGATACCCGCCGCCGCCCTGCCAATTAACAGCTTTCGTAACGCCAGACTTATCACCATTAGCAATTAAATCGTCAATTCGAGGCTTACAATGGGTATAAGCCTGTTCTCCCATTTCAATGCCAATCCATCGGCGATTCATTTTGTGAGCAACTGCAATAGTAGTACCAGACCCCAAGAAAGAGTCCAACACAAGGTCTCCTTCATCTGTTGCAATTTCTAAGACACGCTTAATTAAATGCTCTGGCTTCTTCCCCTTCGGGAAGGAAACATTGCCTTCTTTGTGAAGATTATTAGAAAGAATATCATCCCACAATGTGGTAAGAGGTTCTGCAGATACCAATTCTCCATCAATGTTCTTGAGTTTGTCTTTATAGAATAGAATTCGTTCCCCATTGATAAAATACATATCGGGGTAACCTTCGCGGTGTAGGTACAGTATTTCTGACGGTTTACGTTTAGATGCCAAGACCATTTCTTGTATTTCCTTGCCTACGCTCTTCATATCGGGTCGAGCGGTACGGATTACAGAAACGGCATTGCTAATAACGAACTGTTCTAACAAAATGGGATTGTCTTTTATACGCTTCCGTGCCGTAGGCACATCAATCTCATTCGCTTGTGCAAATGCTTCAATCAGTGTGATAATGTTCCAATCTGAATAGTTAGCGTGGATGTTTGTAATAAATTTGGTGTATCGGTCATCACGACTGCGTTTTGTATATACGCGATTTGGATTCCACGATTCCTTTCTCTTGGAATACATTAGTATGAAATTTGTTGTAGTAACGCATCCGGGGTTAATTGCCTTATGACCAGTGGCAGCTCCCTGCTTAAATGTAATCAAATAAAGACGGTTTTGCTTTCCGAATATTTCATCTAAAAGGAGCGTTAAATACGGAAGGTTCTGATCATCAATATGAACGAACAATGTCCCATCGTCTTTCAAAAGAGTATGAATAATTTGCAAACGGCTTCTCATTAAATCCAACCATATTGACATTTCGAGGTTATCATCATAGTTTTCAAATGCCTGACCTGTATTAAATGGCGGATCGATATAGATGCACTTTACCTGTCCGGCAAATTTGCTCTCCAGCGCCTTCAGCGCCAGCAGATTATCTCCGTGAATCAGCATATTCTGCGTGTCCGGGTCGGCTGCGGTGTTGGACAGTGCCGTGTTTTCAATCAGCAGGCGCGGCTCTACCCGAATCGGTTCGTCCTTGCCGTACCATGTCAGTTCCAGTTTATTGGCCATATTTCTGCCACCCTTCCTTTGCCGCAAGTGCTGCAAGCTGATTCTCTAAATTATAACGAATGTCGAATTCTGTCATCCGTTCAATAGGACGAGGCACTGTTGTCGGCATTGACTTGATTGCAAAGAAAATCTCAGGATACTTCGCATCATTTTGCAGTACCTGCCTTTGCGCCGCAGAACAGTCAAACGGATTTTTCTGCAATTCTTTCCATGTGTCCAGAATGTCCTTTTCCAAATCGGTGAGGTATTGTTTCTCTTGCAAGAAGGTTATCAAAATATTATAATCCATCAGTTATTCTCCTCTGCGCCAGTCATTTGCAAGGTCTATATTAGCAATCAGTTGAACATTTTTCCAACTATCGCTATAATTCCTGCGGTTTCTGTACACAACACAACCACCCCGAAAGGCTTTATTTGCAAATATCACTCACACAGCCTCTGGTACGCTTTACGAACAGTCTTCGCCATCAAAATCCTGCGCTGACTCAGGAACTCCATGTATTCCATGTTTTCAAAATTATCCGGTAGAGCGTGTTCCTCACAGGCTTTGCGGTAGCCTTCCTCACCCAACTTCTGGCGGTAGTGTGCGACATAGTCTTGAGGAGCCTTATCTGAAATCTCGATGTTGGTGGCGTAGTCGAGATAGGTAAAGTTTGCGATCTGGTTCCGGTCACGGTCACTGGTAAAACCAATGCCGGTCAGGTAGTTCTTCGGGAAAATGTGATGCTTGTCAATAGCAGTTTTTGTTCCGCTGGAGCCCAGGATGAAATACTTGGATACTGGGGTGTTGCTGAACAACATAGGAGTATTCAGCACGATCTGAGCTGCCACATATCCATACCACGCCGGAGAAATAGCCGCAGCACTGTTCAGCTCGTTAGGTAGAGTCAAACTGAAATAATCGTCTGTGAAGTACGTTTCGATTATGCGGTCAATATAGGCAATAAACTCTGCCGCCGTATGAACATCACGCAAATCTGCAAACTGCTTTTCCACTTCGGACTCCGTGGAGCCGGTGTAGAAATATGTGATGGTGCTCATAAAGAACCACTTGCTGATACACTTCTTGAGCTGCGCAGCGTCCAGTTTGTAGTCGTATTTGGCAATCAGGTAAAGGACATAACTGAAAACGATAGCGTTGGACGATGCAATCAGCTTGTCGCTGATATATCCGGCCTCTGCCACGATGTTAATGAAGCTGTGCCAGTTGTTAAGGTTCATGACCTTGTCCAAAGCGTCCTTGAAAATCTGGAGATTTTCATGCCGGACTTCATCAGAGAACTTTCCGGTCTCAAGATTTTTACCTCTCAAAAGCATGTAAGCGTATCTCAACCGGGCGCGCTTGAAACCAACGCCAACAGCCATGCGAATCAGATGAGAAGGTTCAATTGCCAAAAGTGTGTTGTAAGAGGTATTGGCGGCTGGCACTCTGGATGCTGCTGCAAACGCATTGATCTTATCGCTGGTTTCATTCTCGTAAACGGAGATAAGAGTCTGAATGAAGTTGTTCTCCGTCAGACTCTGTCCGCCAGAATTGACTCTGACGAAAATATCTGCGACATCTTCTTCGTCTGCCGTGTAACTGATTTCCAGTGTGGGAAGAGAATAGTCGGAAAGATTCAGAAGCGCATTGATGTTATCTTCGATTCTATCTTCTTCCTCGTCTGTCAGCAAGGGGAGTTCTTTCTTACTGCGGCCTTCGTTGGCTTCCTTGATAAAACGCCGCCGCAGAGAACTGATGGAATTGTCCTCTTTTGCCAGGAACACATCACTGATGCGACTGATCCACTCGGTGTCCTTTTCATATGCCTGGGACCACACAGCAAATTCGCGAGTCAGCGGATTATAGGAGATTTTTATTTCACGATCTGCGAAATTCTTGTCCTTCACCTTGACCGAAAACATGGCCGCAACAAGGGCAGTCAAACGCTGCTGACCGTCAATGACGAGTTCTTTAGGTTCTTCATAGGTTTTTGAGTTATCTCCAATCGTGCTCTTTTTGCTCTCATAATCAACTGGAGACTCCCACAGCATGATATAGCCAATGGGATAGCCCTTGAGCATAGAGTCAAACAACTCACGAACTTTATTGTCCCTCCAAACAAAAGGACGCTGAAGATCAGGCAGACCGATGCGGCCATTGCGTACATCTTTGACCAAATCCCCGACCTTACTGGGGATATTCTTAAACAGTTCTTTTCCCATCTGGATCCTCCGAAAAGCAACGCTATGGTTGCTGCATTTTCTCTATATAAGTCTACCATAAGTGGTGTCCGTTATAGTGGACACTTAGGATTTCAATTTGTATGTTCTATTGCGGTTGCCGCCTTCGGTAATAATGATTTCTTCTTTCACCATTTTTGTAAGCACTGCTCTGGCACGAGGACTGCTGATCTCCAACAGATCCGCAATCGTTTTACAATCCGCTTGAATCTCGCGGGTCAAGTATTCGATGACGGATTGTTTTTGTCTGCTGTAAATTGTGGAATTGCTTGCCTTTATCGCTTGCTTTTTATCGCTTGCCTTTTCAAAAACGAGCGATAAAATCGTTCTTTCCGGTTCAATCTGTTCTGTGACAGAGGGCATTGCCCACCCCTGCTCACGCCAGGCGCCAAAAATGAGGGGGATACCGCTGCCAGAGCGCTCACCGATATCGATCAGATTGAACATCTTCAGCATGGTCCCGTTGCGGGGGTCGGATACGCCGCCGCTTTTCGCTGCGTCGACCTCGATGCGGAAACCGCCGGGATTCGCCATGGTGATGGAATCACGCTTTTTGATGATGACCAGGCCTTGTCTGCCGTAATAATCGGCATGAACCAGGCAATTTGCCAATGCTTCCCGGAGTGCCTGATGCACAGGGGTATCATCCACTCTGGTGCCGCCATCCATTTTAAACGGCACCTTAATGTCCTGAATCAGCTTGTTATAGACGCGGAAATAGAAGTCGTACACATTGCCGCTCCAGTCGCCGGAGGAAGATATGATACGGTCAGTCCAACGGGTATCAGCGTCATACTGCTCCTGGTAATCCAGAAAGTAAGTGTTGAATTCACGCACAATGTCATACTCGTTGCCGAACATGAGAAGTCCTGCAGAGGTGGGATGCTTTTTCCCATCAGAGCCGATACCGACAGCACCCAGCTTCAGGAGGAAATCTTCATCCTCCAAGGCTTCCCACACATGGCCGGGTCGAGAAAGGCGCATTCTCTGACGGTAGCTGCGGATGCTCTCCTGGTTGAACACCGTCAAGTCCATTTCGCTCAGAATGAGCATGTCTTGCGTTTTCACGGATGCGTCCCGCACCATGGCCTGATATTCTTCCTTGGTGCAGCGGTAGTCGCCCTCACCGTTACGGCGGTATGTGCAGAGCGGATTGCCGTCCACATACACCGGTTTATAGGAGCGTTCCGCGCGGGGAACATTGATGACCACAATGTGGTCGCCATCCACCTCCTGGACAAATACATCCTTGGAGGACAGGACATTCACGCTGGTCTTATTGGGGTTATTGACGATATCCCAGAACTCCTTGATGAGTCTGTCAGGGTCGGGCAGATCTACCGTGTGCAGGGATTTATCCGCCCATTCTTCCACGCCCAACAGGATAATGCCGCCGTGGGTATTGGCGAAGGCAGAGTAGGTTTCCCAAATGCTTTTGGGCAGACCGCCAAGGGCTTTCTTCGCCTCAATACGGTTGTTCTCCCGATACTGCTCGATTTTGGAAAAGTCAATCATGGTTTTCCTCCTTTACGAGCTCTATGATATCGCAGAAGTCGCAATCCAGCACGGTACAGATTTTCATCAGGATTTCTGTACTGACATGCTGGTTCTTGCCCAGTTTGGCAAGGGCGGTCGTAGACATACCGGTAGCCAGACGCAGATCCTTCTTTTTCATATTTTTATCGATCAGGAGCTTCCACAGCTTGTTATAACAAATCGTCATTGTAACACCTCATCCCCGGAGTATACACTAATACAGGTTAATTTTAGCATAGAGGCGCCATTTTGTCTATCAAAAATCCATTTTTCAGATCTGTGTTTTCGATTTCAGAGAGAATATTTCGAATCATCTGGTCACGATGAAAAAGCCACGGAAGCGTTCCGATTCGCTCCCACGGCTATTTCATTGTTTATGCGGCTCAATTTTTGAGGTCAACCCATGATGCCGATTTTATTGCCGTTCTCGTACATATCCTCGGCGTACTCGACATGGTTGGGACCTTCGCTTTGTATCCAGCCAAAGCCGGGGACATAGACCATGTCGCCAGACGGAGGTTCAATGGTTGTTTTAGCTACGTGCGGTTCTGCAGCTTGCTCCGGGGCGAGACCATAAGACACTTCCGGGACAGGTTCTGGCTCCGGTGCGGACTGGACTGCGGGTGTTTCCGCAGGTGCTGACTTCGGTTCCGTGACGGCCTCCTGGGTCTGTTCCGGCTGTGGAATCGCAGTCTTTTCTTTCTCTGACGGAAGTGCCGTTTCGGCTTCTGTTTTGAGTTCCACAACGGCCGCTTCTGGGACGATCACGGCGGGTGTTTCCCCGACCGTTTCGGCCTGCGGCCACATGGCGGCGCACAGGGCCAGACAGGCGGTAATCGCCGCGGCGATGATGATACGCTTTTTCATTTTGTTTCCTCCTCTTTGGATGTAAAATGATTGAGTTCTGCGGACAACTCACCTTTTGCGGAATATCTATCAGAATTTCAGAAGAGTATCCAGAACATTTGCCGCCTGCTGAAGCTCGCCCTGAGTGGCTTTGTTTGGTATATCTTCATCCTTTTGCACCTTGTGCGGCAGATAGGGTTCATAGTTCTGCCGGGTGATCGTGGGGCGGTAGTGTCCAAGCATCTGCGCCAACTCCTTGGCATCCATGCCGTTCTTTAGAGCAAGGATGGCGCAGGTATGGCGGAGATCCGTGAATCGGATATGGTCGATGCCCGCTTCCCTGATGATCTCCTTGTGCATCCGGCGCACCATCTGCGGCGAGTAGGGTTTCAGTGTGGCCGGGTGCATAAACATGAGTGGGCTGCTGGGGTGCTTGCTGTGCTCCATGATGAGAAGGTCGACCACCTCCGGGGTCAGCCTTATTGACCTCGTCTGGCTACCGTACTCCACCAGCTCACGCCGTTCCACCGCACGTTTTTCCGCGATGGTCAGCGTCCTTTTTTTCATATCCAGGTCACTCCATTTCAGGGCGATGAGCTCGCCTTGGCGAATGCCTGTCGTCAGCGCCAACATGAACATGGGGAGGTAGCCCAATTGCTCGGCAGCGTCCAGATAGTCCTCCATCTCCAGAGGCGTCATGATATCTGCCTTCACCGTCGTGGATTTGCGGTAGTGGAACGACTTGGCAGGATTCTCTGTTATGAGGCCATCCCGGATGGCCTGGTCCAGACATTGCTGAAGCAGGCGGTGGATGTGCCGCATGGTTTCTTCGCCCAGACCGGAGCTGCCGGGTCGATGATTGCCGAAGCGCCGCCGCTCCTCCAAAAATTCTCCGACCATCTCCGATGTCAATTCAGAGAGCGGTATGTCACCCAAACCGGGGAGAATATGGTTTTTGAATACATAGTTGTGTGCTGCATAGGTGGTCGCCCTGCTTTGGTGCCTGTCGTAGGCTTCCTGCCAGAAGCTGATGTATTCTCGGAGCGTCATATTCCCACCTCCATGCACTGACGCTGTAAGTCTCGAAAGGCCACCCATGGGATCCTGGCCTGTTTGAGTATTTTCTTGTGTAAATAGTAGAACTCGTGGAGCTTGTACGGCGCTTCGGTTTTGGGGTTACAGAACACATAGGGCGAGTTGGTTTCCGGCATCCGTGTCAAGAGATACGCCCCTTTCTCATTGAGCGTAAGCAGGCGTTGACCTCTGAGGATGTACTTGTAGCGGACATGAAAATCGGCCCACGACAAGGTGATCAGTTCACATTGCCGCAGGCCGCTTGAAAGTCCTGTATAGATGATGGGGAGTACGCCGAGCTGTTCTGCCGCGTTCAGGTAACGCTGGAGCTGCCCCAATCGCAGAGGGGCTGTTTTGTATTCCTCTGCCTTGGGCTCCCGGCAGAGCCGCACCGGGTTGTAGGGAATGAGTTGGTCCTGTGCCGCTTCATCCATACACCGGCGCAGGAGCAGGTGGACACACCAGACGCTTCTGGCGCCGAGTCCCTGGCTTCGCAGGCTGTTGTAGAAATCCGTTACCACCTGCTCCGTCAGGTCAGAGAGTGCCACACTCCCGATACCGGGGAGGATGTGGCTGTAAATCAGATTGCGGTACCCGCCCTCGGTGTTGCCGTTCCATTTGCGTCGGTTCGCGGTGAACCAGTAGTCGCACCATTGCCCGACCGTCAGCTTGTTTTCTCTCTGCATATCATCGCCTCCTTTTGGCAAACGAACAATATCACAGAAAGCAGGAAATAGCTACTGAAAGAACAGAATATTTGCAGAACGAAACTATTCCGAATAATGTCGTTATTGTTCGGAATAATATAGTTGATTTTGCTCGGAACAGTAGTTATAATGTTCTTGACGAACTGCAATGGAGGTGTTCCAATATGACGATCAAAGAAGCAGCTGCCGCTTGGGGCATTACTGAACGGCGGGTCAATGAGCTTTGCAAAACCGGACGTATCTCCGGCGCATATAAGAAGGGCAGGCAGTGGTTTATCCCGGACGGTACTCAAAAGCCGATGGATAAGCGTGGCCGCCGAAGTGCTGTGAAGCCCGCAGTGTCATCCGCACGCAAGCCCTTGCCTATTGGTGTGTCTGATTACCGGGATGCCTGCAAGAACTACTACTATGTGGACAAGACCCTGATGATCAAGGAATTTCTGGATGAGCGCCCCAAGGTATCCCTGTTCACCCGTCCCAGACGTTTTGGCAAGACGCTGAACATGGACATGCTCCGCACATTCTTCGAAAAGACGACCGAGGACACATCCGTTTACTTCAGAGATAAGAAAATCTGGTCCTGCGGAGAATCCTATCTTGCCCACCATAGAAAGTACCCTGTGATCTTCCTGTCCTTCAAGGATGTTAAATACACCTCTTGGGAAGAAACCTATCAGACGCTCCAAAAGCTGATCGCGCAGGAATTCCGCC
>ERZ809296.640-NODE-640-length-53196-cov-6.019326_pt1 | contig 53196 bp, 41 predicted proteins | sample MGYA00520511_ERZ809296 | MGnify/ENA primary metagenome ERZ809296 (study PRJEB31576, sample SAMEA3212662) | Homo sapiens | biome: human-gut; feature: human gut; material: fecal | place: Sweden | collected 2012 ...
CTGCCCCCTGAACCGCGCCCGCCGCACCGGCGGCTACGCCAGGGCTTCCGGCGGGGTTCGCCGCCGTCGCCGCAGAGGCGACGGTGGGGGAAGGACTCCCCTCCAGCGGCTGCCAGATGGGCGCGTCCCCGGCTTCGGTCATGGGAGCGTCCGGCTGGAAATCGTCTGCGGGGGCAAGCTCCGGCTCCTGCTGCGCCGCCGCGCCGGTCTCCCGGTGGAAGAGAGTGTCGGCGGGGAGCATCTCCCCCTCGTCTGGTCGGAGGGATCGGGCTGAGGGCTTCGATTGGGCGCGATGGCTTCTCCGCTGGGCCTTCTCCTCATCCCGCTTGGCCTGGAGCTTCTCCGGGTCGTCCAGGGGCACGTCCGCCGCCCGTTTGCGGCGGGGGAAGGGCCAGAGGGAGACGGCAGGGCGGGGTGCGGGACGCCGCGCTTCGCGGGCAGCGTAGGGGGCGGGGTCCTCGTCCCAGTCCTCGTCATCATAGTCGTCGTACTCGTCCTCGTACTCATCTTCATCGTCGTACTCGGCGTATTTCTCCCGGCGGGCGGCCCGCTGGGCGTGGTGGTCCCGCGCCTTGCTCACGGCCCCGCTCACCTGTCCCCTAGTCACATGGGCCGCCAGGGCCAGCAGGATCACAAACAGCAGGGCAAAGACCAGGCCCGCCGCCAGACGGCTGATGCCCTTCACGGTCACCACCGCCAAAAAGCCGGAGACCACACCCCCGCCCATGCTCTGGACCCCGTCGGTCCAGAGCCGGCCCACGAGATAAAAGTCAATGGGATAGGTGCCCGGCCAAAGCAGGATGTGCAGCAGGGCACCCCCCACCACCGGCAGCAGCCCCAGGCACCACAGGCGCAGGGTCTGCCGCCGGTCCCGCCGGAACAGCAGCAGTCCCGCCGCCCACAGCAGCACGAAGGCCACCATCCAGAAGCCATAGCCGATGAGCCCCTGGATGCCCTTCTTGAGCAGGTCCGGGACCACGGCATGGATGCCGAACATCCCCAGGGCCACCAGCAGGGCCAGGAAGATGCACACCGCCGCCGCAATGCCCCGGCTCACCAGGTCGGGGGCGTAGGCGGTGGGTTTTTTACGCGCCGAAGTCCCCTTCTTGGCAGAAGAGGACTTGGCAGTTGCTCTTTTTGCGGGCTTGCCGGGGGCTTTTCCCGAAGCCGCGCGTTTTGTGTTGTCAGGTTTCTTTTGTGTGGAAGACATAGTTTCCTCCCGATCCAGGGTCTGGTCTTAACCGTGGAAGATCAGGCTGGCCACCACGGCGGCCGCGCCGATGCCCCAGCAGTAATAGGCGAAGTTGCCGAACTTGCCCTTGTTGGTCAGCAGGTTCACAAGGCCGATGGCAAAGTAGCCGGACACCGCCGCCACGGCGGTGCCGATGAGGTAGGCGGGCAGCAGTGAGGTGTCGATGCCCTCCTGCACGGCCTCGGCGATGCTGAGGATATTGGCCCCCAGCACTGCGGGGATGGACATGAGGAAGGAGAAGCGCACGGCAAACTTCCGGCTAAAGCCCCGCATGAGGCCGGCGGAAATGGTGGTGCCGGACCGGGACAGGCCGGGGACCACCGCAATGGCCTGCCCCACGCCCACCAGGAGCGCGTCCAGCATGGTGGCGGACTTGGCCGTCTTCTTGCCCTTGGCCATCCGGTCGGACCAGAAGAGCAGGAAGCCCGTCAGCAGCAGGGCCACGCCGATGAAGACGGTGTTGCCATACAGCCCCTCCACCTTGCTCTTGATGGGCAGGATGACAAACAGAGGCAGGGTGGCGATGATGATCATCAGGATCATCCGCCCGTCGGGGGGCAGGCGCTTCATCTCCTTGCGCTTCTGGGCGGAGAAGACGCACTGGATGAGATGGACCAGCTCTTTCAGCAGGCCCAGGATGTCCTTCCGGTAGTAGACGAAAATGGCAATGAGGGTGCCCAGGTGCAGCAGCACATCGAAAAACAGGTTGCCGTCGGCAGACGCCATGCCAAAGAAGTGCTGGAACAGGGACAGGTGGCCGGAGCTGGAGATGGGCAGAAACTCCGCCACACCCTGGACCAGCCCCAGGAAAATCGAGGATAGGATGCTCATGTAGGATTGACCTCTTTCTTAGTTCATTCGGGCGCTCAGTGTTGATACAGCGCCAGCATCCCCTTGTAGGCCATGTAGCAGTCCAGCTTGGCCGTGGTCTCAAAGGGGGCGTGCATGGACAGGACCGGCACACCGGCGTCGATGGTGTCGATGTTGCGGTTGGCCATGTAGCAGGCCACCGTGCCGCCGCCGCCCTGGTCGGTCTTGCCCAGCTCGGCCAGCTGCCAGATGACGCCCGCCTCGGCAAAGGTCCGGCGGACATAGCCCACCAGCTCGGCAGAGGCGTCAGATGCGCCGGACTTGCCCCGCGCCCCGGTGTACTTGCTGATGCAGACGCCGTAGTTGATGTAGGCGCTGTTTCTCGGCTCGTAGGCCTCGGCGAAGTTGGGGTCATAGGCCGCCGTCACGTCGGCGGAGAGGCAGAAGGAATGTTCATAGCAGGTCTTCCGCGGCACGCCCTGGCCCTGGCACAGATCGCTCATAAACGTATCAAAGGCGGCAGACTGCATCCCGGTCACGCCCAGGGAGCCGATCTCCTCCTTGTCTGCCAGCACGCAGATGGCCGTGCGGCGGGGCGTCTCGGTCAGGTCCAGCAGGGCCTTAAGGCAGGCGTAGGCGCAGACCCGGTCGTCCTGGCCGTAGGCACCGATCACAGACCGGTCCAGGCCGATGTCCACGGCCTTGGCGGCAGGGACTGCCATCAGCTCGGCGGAGAGGAAGTCCTCCTCCACCATGCCGTACTTCTCGTTGAGAATGGCCATGACCGCCAGCTTCACCCGGTCAGCCCCCGCTTCCTGGTCAAAGGGACGGCTGCCGACAAAGAGATTCAGCTGCTCGGCGGTCACGATCGCCCCCATGGTCTTCTTGGCCTGGTCCCCCGCCAGATGGGGCAGCAGGTCGCCCACGGTAAACTGCGGGTCGCCGGGGTCCTCGCCGATGCGCACGGACACGGAGGTCCCGTCCTTCAAGACCACCAGGCCGTGCAGGGCCAGGGGGATGGTGGTCCACTGGTACTTCTTGATGCCCCCGTAGTAGTGGGTCTTGCAGTAGGCCATTTCCTTGTCTTCGTACAGCGGGTTCTGCTTCAGGTCCAGGCGGGGGGAGTCGATGTGGGCCGCGCCAATGACGGCGCCCTGCGCCAGGCTCTCCTGCCCGATCACCGCCAGCATAACGGACTTGCCGCGATTATTATAGTAGACCTTGTCACCGGCCTGGAGCTTCTCGCCCCGGACCAGGGGCCGGAAGCCGGCGGCCTCCGCCTGGGCGATGGTGTAGGTCACGCACTCCCGCTCGATCTTGCCTTCGTCCAGGAAGGTCTTATAGCCTGCGCAGTAGTCCTGAATGGCCTGCTCCTCGCCGTCCGCCAGACGGTCGTAGCCGTTGGTGGGGCTGAAAAACAGGACGTCCCGCTTCTGCTGGGCCGGGGTCTTTTTGTTTTCTTCCATGGTTTTGTTCACCTCTAGTATCTCTTCAAAGAGCGCCTTGGCCCGTGCCCCGGTGGTCTCCACCGTGTCGGCCTCGGTGCTCTCGATGGTGTAGTCGCAGTGGGCCTGGAACCAGGCGCTGGGCTTCTGGGCGGACACCCGCAGGCGGGCGTAGTCCTCGGAGATGCCGTCGCGGGCCATGATGCGCTTCACGCGCAGTTCCTCCGGGGCGGTGACGGCCAGGGTGCAGTCGCAAAAATCGACCAGCTGGCTCTCTAAGAGGCCAATGGCGTCGATGCCCACGGCGGTGGCCCCGGCGGCCTTCGCCGCCTCGATGCGGCGCTGGGTCTCCCGGGCGATGTACTTGTGGGTGATCCGGTTCAGGTCGGCCAGGGCGTTCTCGTTCTGAAAGACGACGGCTCCCAGCTTTTTCCGGTCCAGCTCGTTCCCGTCATACACGGAGCCGAAGCGGGCGATCAGCTCTGCCTGCATTGCCTGGGAGGACCGGGTCAGGTCGTGGTAGACGGCGTCGGCGTCGATGAGCACACCGCCCAGGGATTCCAAGGCTTGCAGCACGGTGGTCTTCCCCGCCCCGGTGGGGCCGGTGATGCCAATAACTCTCATGCCTGGTGCTCCCGGATGAAGTCCAAGAGCTCCTGGGCCGGGATGCCGCCCTCCCGCAGGATCACAGGCTCGTCGCCGGTCAGGTCCACAATGGTGGACTCCACGCCCACGGCGCAGGGGCCGCCGTCCACGATGCCCTCAATGTGCCCGTCGAAATAGTCCAGGACCTCCTGCGCCGTCTTGGGGCTGGGCAGGTCGCTGGGGTTGGCGGAGGGGGCGGCCAGGGCCACGCCGGCCTCCTGCAAGATGCTCTGGGTCATGGGGTGGTCCGGGCAGCGCACGCCCAGGGTGTCGCCCTCGTCGTTGACCAGGGCAGAGACCACGCCCTTGTCCTCCAGGATCATGGTCAGCGGGCCGGGCCAATACTTCTCGGCCAGGGCATAGGCCACGGAGGGGATGTTCTCGCAGTAGCGCTCCACCATGTCCATGCCCGTGACCAGGATGGAAAAGGCCTTCTCCCGCTCCCGCTGCTTGACCTCAAAGAGGGTCCAGATGGCGGCGCTGTTCTCGGCGTCGGCAGCCAGGCCGTAGACCGTCTCCGTCGGCACGGCCACCAGGCCGCCCTTGCGCAGCATCGCCACGGCGTCGGAAAGCTGCTCCATATTGTATCGATTCGTCTTACGCATCCTCGTTCTCACTCGCTTTCTGTTGTCTGTGTTCCGCCAGGATCAGGCCCTCCACCAGCTCGTCCAGGTCGCCGTTGAGCACGGCGTCGAGCTTGTAGAGCGTCAGGCCGATGCGGTGGTCTGTCACCCGGCCCTGGGGAAAGTTATAGGTTCGGATCCGCTCGTTGCGCATCCCGGAGCCGACCTGACTGCGGCGCTGCCCGGCGATGGCCTCCTCCCGCTCCTCTTTCGCCCGCTGGTAGAGGCGGGCGCGGAGGATGGAGAGGGCGCGGTCCTTGTTCTTATACTGGCTCCGCTGGTCCTGGCACTCGACCACCGTGCCCGTGGGCAGGTGGGTCACCCGGATGGCGGACTCGGTCTTGTTGATGTGCTGGCCCCCGGCCCCGGAGGCCCGGAAGGTGTCGATGCGTAGGTCATTGGGGTCCAAGGTAAAGTCCACCTCGTCCACCTGAGGCAGCACGGCCACCGTGCAGGTGGAGGTGTGGATGCGCCCGCCGGACTCTGTCTCCGGGACCCGCTGGACGCGGTGTACCCCGCTCTCGTGCTTGAGTCTGGCATAGGCCGTCTCGCCCTTGACCAGGCAGGAAAGCTCCTTCACGCCCCCCAGCTCGGTCTGATTGACGTTCGTCAGCTCCAGCCGCCAGCCCTGCTTTTCGCCGTACATGGAGTACATGCGGAAGAGGTCCGCGGCAAACAGCGCCGCTTCCTCGCCCCCGACGCCCGCCCGGATCTCCAGGAAAACGTCTTTCCCGTCCATGGGGTCCTTGGGCTGGAGCAGGAGACGAAGCTCCTCTTCCAGCCGGTCCAGCTCCGCGCGGAGCGCCGTCTCCTCGGCCTTGGCCAGCTGGCGGCACTCCGGGTCGTCCAGCAGATCGGCCAGGCCGTCCAAATCGGCCTGGGCTTTCTGGTGCTGCCGGTAAGCTTCCACGAGGGGGAGCAGGTCTTTCTGCTCTTTGTTCAGGCTGGCAGCCAGGTCCGGGTCGTCATACGTCTCCGGCTGGGAGAGCTGGGTCTCGATCTCTTCCAAGCGCAGGCAGGCCCTGGTGAGCTGCGCCCACATTACTCGGCCTCGGCAGCTGTTTCCTCTGCCTTTTCTGCCGCTTCCTGTTCGGCCGCTTCCTCAGCCTCCCGGCGCTGGTAGTCCAGCAGCATGGCTTCATACTGCTTCATCATGAGGCTGTACTCATAGGCGGAGGTCTCGGAGCTGCTCATGGGGCTGTCGTCCACTTCCTCCTGGGGAAGCTCGGCAGATTCGTCCAGCTCCCCGGCCTCGGCCTTTTCGTTGAGCAGGTCAAACAGCTCCTGCATCTTCTCGTCGGTGGACTGAGCGCCGTTGATGGTCTTGTTGTCAGGCATAGTGTTCTTCTCCTTTTGTCGTGTTGGTGCAAAATACTCAGCCTTCCTCGGCGGCAATGGCCTCGGAAAGCACCTCCCATTTTTCCATGAGGGCGTCGTATTCGGCGGTGTACTCCGCCTCCTGCTCCGCCAGCTCCTGGAGCTTTTGGTAGTCGGAAGCAGCCGCTTCCTTTTCGGCGTTCAGGGTCTCCATCAGCTGGTCCAGCTTTTCCATCCGCTTTTCTGCGGCGGCCAAGTCCTTTTTCAGCTGCTTGGTGCCCCCGGTCCGCTTGGGTTTCTCTTTCTTGACTTTTTCCTCTTTTTGCGGCTTGGGCGGCGGGGCCAGCTGCTTCTGCCGCTCCCGCCAGGCCTGGTAGGCCGCGTAATCCCCCTTGAAATCGGTGATGACGCCGTTTTCCAGGGTCCAGATGCGGGTGGCGAACCGGTCGATGAAATACCGGTCATGGGAGACAAAGAGCAGAGCGCCCTCGTACTCCTCCACGGCTTCCTCGATCCACTCTCTGGAATCCAGATCCAAGTGGTTCGTCGGCTCGTCCAGGATGAGGAAGTTGACTTTTTCGTCCATCAGCATACAAAGCCGCAGGCGGCTCTGCTCCCCGCCGGAGAGGACCGAGACCGGCTTGAACACATCCTCCCCCTGGAAGAGGAAGCGGCCCAATCTGTCCCGCGCCTGCTGCGCGTCGCACCCGGCGTCGTAGATCATGGTGTCGTACAAGCTCCGCTCCGGGTGGGCAAAGCGAATTTGCTGGGGCAGATAGCCGGTCTTCACGGTGATGCCCTGTTTCACCACACCGCTGTCCTGGGGTTCCTCCCCCAGAATGATCTTCAGGAGCGTGGATTTCCCCGTCCCGTTGTCGCCCAGCAGGGCCACCCGGTCGCCGTCCTCCAGGCGCAGGGTCACGTCGTGGAAGAGCGTCCGCTCCCCAAAGGTCTTGCTCAGATCCCGCAGGGAGAGCAGGTCGTCGGCGTGAAACTCCGCCTGGCCGAACTTGGCCTTGAGCTTTTTCACCCGGTCCGGCCGGGCGGTCTGGTTGAGCTTCGCCATGCGCTTCTCGATGGAGAAGGCCCGCTTGTTCAGGTGCTCCGTGTTGTGCTCGTGCATCATCCGCACGGTGTCGGAGAGGCGCTGCAACTCCGCCTGTTCCTTCTTGTATTGCCGCAGCTGCTCCAGGTAGCGCTTCTCTTTTTCCACCGCATAGAAGGAGTAGTTCCCGGAATAGAATTCCGCCTTGCCGTCCTTCAGCTCCACGACCCGCGAAATGGTCTTGTCCAAAAAGTAGCGGTCATGGGAGATGACCAGAACCGTGCCCTTGTAATGGCTGACGTAATCCTCCAGCCATTCCGTAGCGTGCAGGTCCAGATGGTTCGTCGGCTCGTCCAGGAGCAGAATTTCAGTATCTACCAAAATCAGCCGGGCCAGGTTGATGCGGGTCTTTTCCCCGCCGGAGAGCTGGGCGAAGTCTTTTGCCCGAAAGTCTTTTGAGATGCCCAGGCCGGAGCAGATTTTTTCTAAGCGCGTCTCGATCTCATAGCCGCCGCCCGTTTCATACGCCGCCTGCAAGCGGTCGTACTGGGCCAAGAGCTGGGTGTCACCCCCGGCCAGCTGGTCGGAGAGGGCTTCCATCTCCTGCTCCATGGCTTTGAGATCGTCAAAGGCCGTGCGCAGCACGTCCTCCACGGTGTACCCGGCGGGGTAGACGGGGATCTGGGAGATGAGCCCCAGCCGCTTCCCGGCGGGGATGATCACCTGCCCGCTGTCGGCCTCTTCCTGGCCGGTAAGGATGCGGAAGAGCGTGGTCTTGCCCGCGCCGTTCCGGCCTAAAATGCCCACCCGCTCGCCGGTGTCCACCTGAAAGGTCAGGCCGTTGAGAACCGGCTGACCCACTTCATATTCTTTTACTAAGTCGCGTACCGCAATGTCGATCATGGATGTGTTTCCTCTGTGGGGCGCAGCGCCGCCCGGCAGAATTTTGCCGGGGGGAGTGGCGCGTGGCCCCGAAATATGATATGATAACGCCAACCCAACGGAGCATGCTTTGAGCTTTCCTCAAAACACGCTCCCTGAACAGGAGGCATACTAAACATGATTTCACTTCTGTGGCAGGACAGCGTCCTGTCTTTGCTGGACCAGTCTGTGTATCCCCAGGAGGAGCGGTGGCTCACCTGCACCAGCCTGGAAGAGACGGTCCAGGTCCTCTCCTCCGGTGCGATCCTGGAGGAAAAGATCGCCGCCATCGCCGGGGCCTATGGTCTGTGTCAGGCCGCCCTGGCTGCCCAGGACTTGCAGCAGACCCCGCAGTTTGACGAGGTCCTGGCCGGGGCCCGCGCCATGCTGCTGGAGAGCCGGAACCATAGCCGGGACATGCAGCTGGCCCTGGACTTCATGGCGGATCCGCCCGAAGCCTACACCAGAAACGTAGACCGCATCACGACCCTCTTGGCCACCGCCGTGACGTTTGAGCGGCAGCAGGTCGTGGCCGACCGCAACACCGCCCGCAACGGCACCGACCTCATGAGCGAGGGCACCCGCGTCCTGCTGCGGACCGACCGGGGTGCGTTCCACTCCGCCGCTCCCACCGGGGCCTTGGGCATCGCCCGCCGGGGCTGGAAGCGGAAGCTCATCGAGCAGGTCACCCTCTGCGAGGGCCGCCCCTCTCTGACCGCCGGGACCTTGCTGGCCCAGGAGCTGAGCAAGGACAATGTGCCCTGCACGCTCATCCCCGACCAGGCCGCCGCCACCTTCCTGGCCCGCCAGGGGGCGCACATGATCCTGGTGGACGGCATCTTGGCCGCCAAAAACGGCGACCTGAAGGCCCCCGTGGGTGCCTATGAGCTGGCCATCGCCTGCTACTTCCACTCCATCCCCTTCTACGCCGTGCTGAACGCCGATGACATCGACCTGAGCGCCGCCGACGGCAGCGCCTTCGGCCAGGCCGAGGGGGATCCTACTTCCGTCACCGCCGGTCTGCCCTGCGGCGATGCCGAGGGCTGGACCCCCGCCTACGACGTGGTCCCCGCCTTCCTCATCACCGGCATGATCACCGACCGCAACATCTCCTGCGCCCCCTATGAGGAGACGCTGGAGGACACGGTAAAGAACGCCCCCCGGAAGATGATCGTGGACTTCGGTTCCTAAAAATTGCAGTCAAACCTGCAAACAAGAACCCAGAAACGGGAGACAGCCCAGCCGGGCTGTCCCCCGCTTTTTTTTATGGTTTAATTCTTGGGGGCCAAGCGCTGCAGCTCGCGGGTCAGCTCCTCAAAGGCCATGCCGCGAGAGGCCTTGACCAGGATCACCGCACCAGGCCGGATGAAGTTGGCCAGCAAGGGCTTTGCCGCCGCCCGGTCCTTGGCGTAAATGGCCCCTTCCATGCCGGCCTGATGGGCCGCGTCATAGATGTTCCAGGCCAGCTCGCCCACGGCCAGCAGCGCGTCGATGTTGCCCAGGGCAGCGGCGCACTCGCCCATACCCCGGTGCAGCTCGGGGCCAAGCTCGCCCAGTTCAAACATATCACCCAGGACGGCCACGCGGAACGTCGCGTCGGTCTGGGACAGCACTTCCAGCGCCGCCCGCATGGACTGGGGGTTGGCGTTGTAGGCGTCGTCCAGAATGGTCACGTCGCCCTGACGGATCACGTTCATCCGCATCTTGGTGGGGACAAAGGCCTCCACGCCCTTCTTCATCTCCTCGCCGGTCATGCCAAATTTTTCGCCGATGGCGCAGGCCATGAGGACGGGATAGATCATGTGGTTGCCCAGGGCGGGGATGGTCACGGCGAACTCGGTCTTGGGGGTCTTGATCTTGCACTGCAGCCCCTTGGCGCCCATCTGCCGGATCTCTTTGGCCTCATAGGGCGGCTCGTGATCCGCGCCGCACCAGAGGATGCCGGGGGCGATCTTCCCCTCCAGCGTCCGCAGCAGGGGGTCATCCCCGTTGAGGACGGCCAGATCGTCGCCAGTCATGGCCTGGAAGATCTCGCTCTTGGCCTTCAGGATCCCCTCCCGGCTGCCCAGGTTCTCGATGTGGGCATCGCCGATGTTGGTGATGACCGCCACGTTGGGGGAGACGATACGGGTCAGGTAGTCGATCTCGCCGAAGTGGTTCATGCCCATCTCCAGCACGCACAGCTCGTGCTGGGGGTTCAGACGGAAGAGGGTCAGGGGCAGGCCGATCTCGTTGTTGTAGTTGCCCTCGGTCTTCAGAACCCGGAACTTCTGGCTCAGGACGGAGGCGATCATGTCCTTGGTCGTGGTCTTGCCCACGCTGCCGGTGATGCCGATGACCGGGATGGGGAACTTGGCCTTATAGGCCCTGGCCACCTGGCCCAAGGCCTGCACCGTGTCCTCCACCAGAACGTAGAACTTCCCCGGCACCGCCTCCTTCGGGGGCACGGCGGTCAGGCAGCCCAAGGCGCCGCCTTCTAAGGCTCCGGTGATGAACTGGTGCCCGTCGATGTTTTCGCCGCGGATGGCCACGAACAGGTCCCCGTCATGGACGGCCCGGCTGTCGGTCTCCACGCCGGAAATGGTCGTGTCCAGACTGACGTCTCCCAATAGCTTGCCGTCGGTGGCGGCCAGCAGTTCTCTTACTGTCATTGGTTCCATAGTGCGTGCTCTCTCCTTTATGCTCGTCTCTCAGCCGTTGCGGGCCTTGAGGGATTCGTCAATGATCCGCTGGCACAGGCCGGCGTAGTCCAGGTCGATGGCGGCGGCCTCCTGGGGCACCAGGCTGGTGGGGGTCATGCCCGGCAGGGTGTTAATCTCCAAAAACCAGGGGGTGCCGTCCTCGGTGACGATAAAATCCGCCCTGGAGTAGACGGTCAGGCCCAGGGCCTCATACACCGTCTCAGCCGCCTTCCCTACGGCTTTTTCCCACTCCGGGGGGATCTCCGCCGGACAGACCTCTTTGGCTGCGCCCGGCTGGTATTTATTTTCATAATCATAGAACCCATCGCTGGGGATGATCTCGATGGAGGGCAGGGCCTTGCCCGCTAAGATGCCCACCTGGATCTCCCGGCCCTTGATGTACTGCTCCAGCACGCACTGGCCGCCGAATTCCAGGCCCTTCACCAGGGCGGCGTACAGCTCCTTCTTCGTGTGGGCAATGAAAACGCCGATGGAGGACCCGCTGGCCACGGGCTTCACCACGCAGGGCACGGGGGTGGTGCTGGTCAGGCTGTCGATGTCTTTCATCGTATACTCCGCCCGCCGCCACTTGGGGGTGGCCACGTCCAGCCCGGCGATGAGCCGCTTGGTAAAATCCTTATCCATGGCAATGGCAGAGCCTAAGTACCCCGCGCCGGTGTAGGGGATGCCCATGAGGTCAAAGGCCGCCTGCACGCGCCCGTCCTCGCCGCAAGTACCGTGAAAGGCCAGAAAGACGATGTCGGCCATCTGGCACAACGCTAACACGCCCTGGCCGAACTGATTGGGGCTTTTCCATTTCCGCTGCCGCTTGACCGCTTCCAGGTCCGGGGCCTTGGGGTCCACCTGCTTCCAGCGGTCGGTCACGTCCCGGTCAAAGAACGCCTCCAAGGGCCCGTCGTAGTCCTCCAGGCCGAAATACATATCCACCAAAGCCGCCTGATGCCCCAGGCTCCGCAAAGCGTGGGTGATCATGGTCCCGGAAGAAAGAGACACATTCCGCTCCGGGCTCAGGCCGCCCGCCAACACAACGATTTTCATAAAAGGCCCTCCTTTCGCTGTCAAGCCCCCCTGCCGGGGGTCTTTGGGCCGATCCAGGGATGATCTAGGTACATTTTATAGATTATATCATAGCCCGCCTAAAATCTCAACCAGAACGGTAGCGGCGAAATGACGGAAGTCAGGGCAGACAAAAGGCCCCCGGCTGACACCTCAGAACCATAGCTTCACTTCCCAAGATATGCGTCAGCCCTCCCCTTCGTCTCTTCAAACACAAAAATCTCCAAAGCCGCAGGCCACATAACATGTGCTGCCTGTTGCTTTGGAGATTTCTGGTGGTGCCAAATTCTTCGGTCAAAAACGCTTTGATCTGTTTCTGCTGGTTGATCTTCACCGTGATAACCTCTTCTGATAAAAATGGTCCATCGTCCCGTGGAGGACTGTGCTTGGCTTTTCGATCTCTTGAAATCCCAGCTTTTCATAGAGCCTCATGGCCGTTGTCAGGTTGCTGTGTGTCTCCAGATAGAGCTGCGCATAGCCGGCCTCTCTGGCCCAGTCCTCCACCAGGCGCATCAGCTCCTTGCCGTAACCCTTTCCCTTGGCCGGATCTGCCAAATACAGCTTCTGTACCTCCGCGCAGCCGGGAATGGGCGCAAACTCGGCCACGCCAACGCCGCCGACCACCTTCTCTGTCTTGTCCAGCGCAATGAAGTAAACTCTCTTTTCGGGTGCTTTGGCATAGTATTGGCTCATGTGGTCCAGCTCCGGGTCAAAATAGGCCGTTCCCGGAATGTCCAACTGAAGCTGCTCCAAATTCGTGCGAATGATCTTGGCCAGCGCTGCATCATCCGCCGCAGTGATCGTTCTGTAGTGTAGCATGCTCGATCCCTTCTCCTGTGGTTTTGTTGTCCGGAGAGACGAAAATCGGGCGTGCCGTAGCTGGCACGCCCGTATTTTCGCGTTCCTGATGGAAACCGATATTAGTCCTTATAGCCGATAGCCTTGGGATCGGTGGGGCAGGAATCCTCGCAGCCGCCGCAGTCGATGCACTCGGAAGAGACAACGCAGACTTCCTTGCCGTCAACAGCGCCTTCCTGGATAGCGCCGGTGGGACATTCCTCCATACAGCTCTTGCAGAAGGTGCACAGTTCAGGATTAATAGCGTACATAATAAGGTACCTCCAAATAGTTTTTTCTTGGCAACCCACATTGTATCACATTTTTCTAAAAATGCAATTCTAAAATCACAGAAAATCGTTGGTTATTTTGATAGATTTCGGGCAAGATTTTTAGGTAGATTCTCCATAAAAACCTATCCGGGAGGAATATCTCTATGCAAAACACCTTGAAACCATCCCATTCCGGTTCTGCTGTGCCCGAATTGGAGGGGGCGCCTTGCTCCGTCAGCCACGAAAACCGAATGATTCCTGTCATTTCCTCCCCCCAGTGCGGCGGAGCAAACGGAGGAAAAAAGGAGGCGAAGGCATGAGTCCCTTTCTCTTTCCCATGCGCTCCTGGGGCAGCGGCGGCTCCCCGGCCCCCCGCTCCCGCGGCGAGGCCAATCATCCCCCCTCTCCCCCTTCCCCCGCCACGCGCCTGCTGGACCAACACGCCCAGGACATGCTCCAAGCCGCCGGGCGGGGCAGCTACGACCCCGTCACCGGCCGGGACGCAGAGCTGGAGCGGGTCATTCAAATCCTATTGCGCCGGACCAAAAACAATCCCGTGCTGTTGGGCGAAGCCGGGGTTGGTAAGACCGCCGTGGTGGAGGCCCTGGCCCAGCGCATGGCCCTGGGGCAAGTCCCGGACGCGCTGACCCACAAGCGCCTGCTGGCCCTGGACCTGGCCTCTGTCATCGCCGGAACGAAGTATCGGGGCGAGTTTGAGGAGCGCATGAAAAACATTTTGAACGAAGTCGCCCGCGCCGGGAACGTCATTCTCTTCCTGGACGAGCTGCACACCCTGGTCGGTGCCGGCAGCGCGGAGGGGGCCATCGACGCGGCCAATCTCTTAAAGCCCGCCTTGGCCAGGGGCGGCGTGCAGCTCATCGGAGCCACGACCACCGAGGAATACCGCCGCTTCTTAGAAAAGGACTCCGCCTTAGAGCGCCGCTTCCAGCCCGTGCAAGTGGAGGAACCCAGCCGGGAAACCACCCTCTCGATCCTGCGCACCCTGGCCCCCCGCTACGCCCTGCACCACGGCCTGACCTTCGCCGAGGGGACGCTGGAAGCCGCCGTCACCCTCTCCGCCCGCTACCTGCCCCAGCGCCGCCTGCCGGACAAAGCCATCGACCTGCTGGACGAGGCCGCGTCCCAGGCCCGCCTGCGCTCCCAGGCGCTCCCGCCCAATTTGGACGCCCTGGCCCACCGGGTCCAGTTGGTCGTCCGGGAGCGGGACGAGGCCATTGCCGCCCAGGACTACGAAGCCGCCGCCCGCTGCCGGGACGCAGAAGCCGACTTCCGCCGGGAGCTGGACCAGGGCCGGTCCGACTGGCTGGCCGCCCAGGCTCCGCCCGTGGTCACGCCCCAGGACGTAGCCCGTACCATCTCCCAGTGGACCGGCATCCCCCTCACCCGCCTGACCCAGGGGGAGGCCAATCAGCTGCTCCGTCTGGAGCAGGAGTTAGGCCGCCGGGTGGCGGGACAAACCGCTGCCGTCCGGGCCGTCGCCCGCGCCATCCGCCGCAGCCGGACCGGGCTGAAGGAACCCCACCGGCCTGTTGGTGCGTTTCTCTTTCTGGGGCCCACCGGCGTGGGCAAGACCGAGCTGGCCAAGGCCCTGGCCCAAGCCCTCTTTGGCTCGGAGGAGGCGCTCATCCGCTTCGATATGTCCGAGTTCGGCGAGCGCCACACCGCCAGCCGTCTCACCGGCTCGCCCCCCGGCTACGTCGGGCACGAAGAGGGCGGACAGCTCACCGAAGCCGTCCGCCGCCACCCGTACAGCGTGTTATTGTTCGATGAGCTGGAAAAGGCCCACCCGGACGTCTGGAATCTGCTCTTACAGATCATGGAAGACGGTATCCTCACCGACTCCCAGGGCCGTCGGGCCAGCTTCGGCAGCACCGTGCTCATCATGACTTCTAATGTGGGCGGCGAAGCCCTCTCCACCGGCGTCCCCCTGGGCTTCTCCGGCGGACAGGCGGGCAAAACCGTCCAGAGCGCCGCCCTCCAGCGGGAGCTGCGCCAGGTCTTCCGCCCGGAATTTCTCGGCCGCCTGGACGAGATCGTGACCTTCCACCCCCTGGACGAGGGCGAGCTGGAAACCGTCGCCCGCAAGCTCCTGACGGCTTTCGCCCACCGTCTCTCCGCCTCCGGCATCGACTTTCTCCCCTCCGACCAGGCCATCCGCTGCCTGGTCCGCCAGGGCAAGACGGAGCAGCGCTACGGTGCCCGCCCCCTCCGCCGCCTCATCCGCACCCAAGTGGAGGACCCCGCCGCCGACCTTCTCCTCCGCCAGGCCGTCACCGCCGGCGGCACGCTCTATTTGGAGGAGGACGAGGGGCAGTTAGTCCTCTCACCGCTCACTTAATACCACACCGAATCGCACGCATTTCCGTCTTTTTTCCGTTGTTCCCGTAGGGGCCGCAGACCCCTGCGGCCCGCGCATCCAGGGCAGTGCCTCGTTCCATTCCATGGTACTGCCCACCAGGTCACGGGCCGCAGAGGTCTGCGGCCCCTACGATTTTTTGCAAAAAATTTTCTCTTTTCCACCCTTTTCCATTCTCTCTGCCGGAACTTTGCAGTTGTTTTTCCACACATCGTGCGCTATAATAGAGCGAAATACTTATTTTTAGGTTGTCCCCTTTGGGATACTTTGCGATATTATATTAGAAAGATTTGTTCAAACGTTTGAAACGTTTTTGAGGTGAGATCATGTCACTGCGCATCGGAATCGACATCGGCTCCACCACCGTGAAGGTCGTGGTGCTGGATGAACAGAATAAACTGCTCTTCCGCTCCTATGAGCGGCACTATTCCAAGACCCGCGAGCGCACCTGCCAGACCCTGCAAGGGCTGCGCGGGATGCTCGGCGGGCAGGAGATCAAACTCTCCATCACCGGCTCGGCCGGCCTGGGCGTGGCCAAGGCTGCGAACCTGGACTTCGTGCAGGAGGTCTACGCCACCGCCGCTGCCGTGCGTCAGTTCATCCCCCAGACCGATGCCGTCATCGAGCTGGGCGGTGAGGACGCCAAGATCATCTTCTTCGGCAACACCCTGGAAGAGCGCATGAACGGCTCCTGCGCCGGCGGCACCGGGGCCTTCATCGACCAGATGGCCACCCTGCTCAACGTCTCGGTGAACGAGCTGGACGAGTTGTCGCTCAAGCACGAGAAGATCTACCCCATCGCCTCCCGCTGCGGCGTCTTTGCCAAGAGCGACATCCAGCCCATTCTGAACCAGGGCGGACGAAAGGAAGACGTGGCCGCCTCCATCTTCCAGGCCGTGGTCGATCAGACCGTCGCCGGCCTGACCCAGGGCCGGGAGCTGACGGGCACCATCGTATTCTTGGGCGGCCCGCTCCACTTCCTGGCCGGTCTGCGCCAGCGGTTCGTGGAGACGTTACACTTAGATGAAGAACATGCCATCTTCCCGGAGGACGGCGATTGCTTCGCCGCCATCGGCGCGGCCCTTTGCACCGAGGAGTGCCAGCCCCGGAAGTTTGACGACGTGCTGGACCTTCTCGAACACACCACCACCGTCTCCGCCCCCGTGGACACCATGCCTCCCCTCTTCACCTCAAAAGAGGAGTACGAGGCGTTCTCCCGGCGGCACCAGTCCATGACGGTCCCCACGGTGGACCTCCATACCTATTCCGGCCCCGCTTACTTAGGCATCGACGCCGGTTCTACGACCACGAAGCTCGTCCTCATCGACAAGGACGACAACATTCTTTACTCGTTTTACCACTCCAACCAGGGCAACCCCGTCCGCATCGTCCTGCCCCAATTAAAAGAGATCTACGCCCAGTGCGGCGACCGCATTTCTATCTGCGGGGCCGCCGTCACCGGCTACGGCGAGGACCTCATCAAGAACGCCTTCTCCTGCGACCTGGGCCTGGTCGAAACGGTGGCCCATCTCAACGCCGCCCGTCACTTCACCCCCGACGTGGACTTCATCATCGACATCGGCGGGCAGGACATGAAGTGCTTCAAGATCCGCAACGGGGCGGTCGATTCGATTTTGCTCAACGAGGCCTGCTCCTCCGGCTGCGGCTCCTTCATCGAGACCTTTGCCAAAGCCCTGGGCTACTCCATCGCGGACTTTTCCAAGATGGGTCTCTTTGCCAAGCACCCGGTGAACCTCGGCTCCCGGTGTACCGTTTTTATGAACTCCTCCGTGAAGCAGGCCCAGAAGGACGGCGCTTCGGTCGAAGACATCTCCGCTGGCCTCTCCATCTCGGTGGTGAAAAACGCCATCTACAAGGTCATTCGCGCCGCCAGCGCCGATGACCTAGGCAAGCACATCGTCGTGCAGGGCGGCACGTTCCTCAACGACGCCGTTCTTCGCTCCTTCGAGCTGGAGATCGGCCGGGAAGTCACCCGCCCGACGATTTCCGGCATCATGGGCGCTTACGGCGCGGCCCTGGCCGCAAAGGAGCTTGGCCTGCCCAAGTCCGCCCTGCTCTCCGCGAAGGACTTAGAGGAGTTCACCCACGAGGCCCGGCCCGCCACCTGTAAGCTCTGCACGAACCACTGCTCTCTGACCATCAACCGCTTCAACGGCGGCCGCCGCTTCATCTCCGGCAACCGCTGTTCCCGTCCCCTGGGCCAGGAGAAGATCGACATCCCGGACCTGATAAAGTTCAAATATCAGTATCTCCGCTCCCTCCAGGGCAAGGGCGGCGGCGACGGTTCCCGCGGCAAGATCGGCATCCCCTTCGGGCTGAACATGTACGAGAACCTGCCCTTCTGGTACACCCTCTTTACCAACCTGAACTTCGAGGTGGTCCTCTCCCCCGAATCCACCCGGAGCCTGTACATCAAGGGGCAGCAGACCATCCCCTCGGACACCGTCTGCTACCCTGCCAAGCTCCTGCACGGCCACGTCATGGCCCTGCTGGACGAGGGCGTGGACACCATCTTCTACCCCTGCATGTCCTACAACTTCGACGAGCACCTGGCAGACAACCATTATAATTGTCCCGTCGTCGCCTACTACCCCGACCTGCTGGCGGTGAACATCCCCGCCCTGTCCAAGGTCAAGTACCTCCACCCCAACCTGGGCATCCACCGCCCGAAAGACTTTGAGAAAAAGGGCGCCAAGCTCCTGGCCGACGAGTTCGGCGTGCCCAAGCGGGAGGCCGTCAAGGCCATCCGCAAGGCCTACGAAGCCTACCGCGGCTTCCGGGGCCTGGTCCAGCAGAAGGGCGCGGAGTACATCGACTTCGCCCGGAAGAGCGGCCGTAAGATCCTGGTGGTCGCCGGCCGTCCCTACCACATGGACCCGGAGATCAACCACGGCATCAACGACCTCATCACGTCCTTCGGCTTCGTGCTGGTGACGGAGGACGCCGTCTTCCAGCACATGGGTAAGGAGCCTCGCCACGTCCTGAACCAGTGGACCTATCACGCCCGCATGTACAACGCCGCCCGCTACGTCTGCACCCAGCCGGACATGGCCTTCATCCAGCTGGTGTCCTTCGGCTGCGGCGTGGACGCCATCACGACGGACGAGCTGCGCTCCATCCTGGAGGAACACGGCGAGCTGTACACCCAGCTCAAGATCGACGACATCTCCAACCTGGGCGCGGTCAAGATCCGCATCCGAAGCCTCATCGCCGCCCTGGACGCCAGAGACGCCCAGGCCAGGAAACACGCACCGGAAGGAGGGGACGCAAATGGCTAAGCTAGAATACGACGAGACCGGCCGCCTGCTCTTTACCCAGGAGATGCGGAAGGAGTACACCATCCTCATCCCGCAGATGCTGCCCATCCACTTTGGTTTCTTCGCCAAGCTCCTGGCCCGTTCTGGGTACAACGTGGCCATCCTGAACAACGACGGGAAAGCCGTCGTGGACAGCGGCCTGAAATACGTCCACAACGACGCCTGCTACCCCGCTCTTCTGGTCATCGGGCAGATGATCGACGCCATTCAGAACGGCGGCTATGACCCCCATAAAGTCGCCCTGCTCATCACCCAGACCGGCGGCGGCTGCCGGGCCTCCAACTACATCCACATGCTCCGCAAGGCCTTGGAAAAGGCCGGGTTAGACTATATTCCCGTCATCTCCCTCTCCTTCGGCCTGGAGAAAAACCCCGGCTTCCACTGGACCGTGGGCCTCATCCGCCGCCTCATCTACGGCATGATGTACGGCGACCTCATCATGAACGTGGCCAACCAGGTCCGCCCCTATGAAGTAAACCCCGGCGACACCGCCGCCCACGTGGACCACTGGACCACGGAGCTGCTGGACCGCTTCGACAAGGGCGACGGCATGTCCCGCAAGAAGATGCGCGGCATCTTTGACGAGATTTGCGCCGACTTCAAGTCCATCCCCGTCTCCGGCGAGGAGAAGATCCGGGTCGGCGTGGTGGGTGAGATCTACATCAAGTTCTCCTCCCTGGGCAACAACCAGCTCGAGCAGTTCCTCCTGGAGGAGGGGGCCGAGCCGGTGGTGCCGGGCCTGACGGACTTCATGATCTTCAAGATCTACAACCGCGTCTCCGACGTGGACATGTTCGGCGGCAGCAAGCTCAAGCAGCTGCTCTGCCAGTTCTTCATGGGCTACATCGAAAAATGCCAGCTGGACATGATCGCCGCCCTGAACAAGGCCGGCTTCCGCGCCCCCGGCACCTTTGCCGAGCTGCACAAGCTCATCCACGGCTACTTAAACGACGGCTGCAAGATGGGCGAGGGCTGGCTGCTCACCGCCGAGATGCTGGAGCTGATCCACTCCGGCACACCCAACATCGTCTGCGCCCAGCCCTTCGGCTGCCTGCCCAACCACATCGTCGGCAAGGGCATGATCCGCGCCCTGAAAGACGACTACCCCAACTCCAACATCGTCGCCGTGGACTACGACCCCGGCGCGACGAAGATCAACCAGGAAAACCGCATCAAGCTCATGCTGGCCAACGCCAAGCGCATCGCCAAAGAGGAACAGAAACAGCAGGAATCCCCCGCTCCCGCTGCCCATTAAAAAAGGAGCGCCGGTCTTGACAAGACGGGCACTCCTGGGCTATACTAGGGACGAAGAGGAAACCACTGGTGACGGTTGGTTCCCTACGGTTTTGTACTAAAGCATAGTAACCGCTCGGATGCCAGCCGGGCGGTTACTTCTTTTTGTGCTCGTTGGCTTTACGATCATGGTGTTCCCAGATCTGGAACAGCACCGTGAAGATACTGCAAGCCGCGCAAATGCAGCCGCAAATATCTGCCATCGTCAGTGTCATACGCCCTCTCCCCCTTTCTTCGCAGGGGGACGGGAAGAAGTGTCCCCCCAAGAAATGAAGGGATCAACCGCCAAAGCCTGTGCTTTCGCTCTGCGTCCGTACAGCTTGTTTACAATGTATCATATTACAACAAATTTCGCAAGGCTGTTCCAAGGACGAACCACTCCCTAAATCCGACCAAGACCGTCTTTGTTCTGCGGACAAAGACGGTCTTTTGGGTCCTTTCCGGGGAAAATTAAGGAAAGTCTCTTAGTTTTTATGAATTTTATCACGCTTTGTTGTTGATTATTTCCAAAATCCGTTTATAATAACAAGTAGATTACGAAAAGGAGGTTTTTTCCCATGGCGAGAAAACCGAAGGGACTTACCAAACCCATTGCAAAAACGGCTGCCCGGATGTCCCGGAAAGCTGCCCTGACGCCGACCCAACTGGAAAAGATAGACGCCTACTGGCGGGCCTCGAACTATCTGTCCGCCTGCCAGCTGTATCTTCTGGACAACCCCCTGCTGAAACAGCCGCTCGAACCGGCCCAGATCAAGAAAAAGATCGTTGGTCACTGGGGCACTGTCCCTGGTCAGAACTTCATCTATACACACCTCAACCGGATCATCAACAAGTACGACCTGAACATGATCTACCTCTCCGGCCCCGGCCACGGCGGCAACGCCATGGTCTCCCAGACCTACCTGGAGGGGACGTACAGCGAGGTCTACCCCAACATCAGCCAGGACGAGGAGGGCCTGCAAAAGCTCTTCAAGCAGTTCTCCTTCCCCGGCGGCATCCCCAGCCACGTGGCCCCGGAGACCCCCGGCTCCATCCACGAGGGCGGCGAGCTGGGCTACTCCCTGGCCCACGCCTTCGGCGCGGTGCTGGATAACCCCGACCTGATCGCCGCCTGCGTCGTCGGCGACGGCGAGGCCGAGACCGGCCCCCTGGCTACCGCCTGGCACGGCAACAAGTTCCTCAACCCCATCGGGGACGGTGCCGTCCTGCCCATCCTGCACCTGAACGGCTTCAAGATCCATAACCCGACCATCCTCTCCCGCATCCCCAAGAACGAGCTGACCGAGCTTTTCCACGGCTACGGCTGGGACGTGCGCTTCGTCGAGGGCGACGAGCCGAAGAAGATGCACCAGGCCATGGCCGGTGCCCTGGACTGGGCCATCCGCGAGATCCGCCGCATCCAGGCCAACGCCCGCCAGACCGGCGACGACAGCCGCCCCACCTGGCCCATGATCATCCTCCGCACCCCCAAGGGCTGGACCGGCCCCAAGGAAGTGGACGGCCAGACCATCGAGGGCAACTTCCGCGCCCACCAGGTCCCCATCGACATGACCCAGCCCCACCATCTCCAGCTCTTGGAGTCCTGGCTGCGCAGCTATAAGCCCGAAGAGCTCTTCACCGAGGAGGGCAAGCTCCGCCCCGACCTCCAGGCCCTGGCCCCTGTGGGCGACCGCCGCATGGGCGCCAACCCCCACGCCAACGGCGGCAAGCTCCTGCGGGACCTGAAGCTGCCGGACTTCCGCAAGTACGGCGTGGACCTGCCCGCTCCCGGTGCCGTCGAGGCCCAGGACATGCTGGTGCTGGGCGCATACGTCCGGGACGTCATCAAGGAAAACGAACCTGCCAAGAACTTCCGCGTCTTCGGCCCTGACGAGAGCAAATCCAACCGCCTGACCCCCATGTTCGAGGCCACCACCCGCGTGTGGGACGCCGACATCGAGCCGGGCGACGAGTATCTGGCCCACTCCGGCCGGGTCATGGACTCCATGCTCTCCGAGCACATGTGCGAGGGCTGGCTGGAGGGCTACCTGCTCACCGGCCGCCACGGCTTCTTCAACAGCTACGAGGCCTTCATCCGCATCGTGGACTCCATGTTCTCCCAGCACGCCAAGTGGCTCAAGACCTGCAACGAGCTGCCCTGGCGGCAGGACATCGCCTCCCTGAACTATATCCTCTCCTCCAACGTCTGGCAGCAGGACCACAACGGCTTCACCCACCAGGACCCCGGTTTCCTGGATCACGTGGCCAACAAGAAGGCAGACGTGGTGCGGATGTATCTGCCCCCCGATGCCAACTGCCTGCTCTCCTGCTTTGCCCACTGCATCAGCAGCCGGAACTATGTGAACGTGCTCGTCACCTCCAAGCACCCCCGCCCCCAGTGGCTGACCATGGAGCAGGCCGTGAAACACTGCACCCAGGGCATCGGCATCTGGCAGTGGGCCTCCAACGACCAGGGTGAGGAGCCGGACATCGTCCTGGCCTGCTGCGGCGACACGCCCACCCTGGAGACGCTGGCGACGGTGACCATCCTGCGCCACTACTTCCCCGACCTGAAGATCCGGGTCGTGAACGTGGTGGACCTGATGCGCCTCCAGTCCAACACCCAGCACCCCCACGGCCTGACCGACCAGAAGTACGACCTGCTCTTCACCCAGGACAAGCCCGTCCTCTTCGCCTTCCACGGCTACCCGTCCCTCATCCACGAGCTGACCTACCGCCGGAAGAACAAGAACCTGCACGTCCGGGGCTATATCGAAGAGGGCACCATCACCACGCCCTTCGACATGCGCGTGCTGAACAACCTGGACCGTTTCCACCTGACCATGGACGTCATCCAGCTCCTGCCTGAAAAGCTGGGTACCCGCGGGGCCTTCCTCACCCAGATGCTCCAGGATAAGCTCGTCGAGCACAAGCAGTATATCGCCGAGCACGGCCTGGACCTGCCTGAGATCCGCGACTGGAAGTGGAACGATGGCAAGGGAAATTACGTCGATTGACGCACAACTCCCGCTTATCTTCTAAAAATTCTCAAAAAACACCCGTCAGCCTCGTCTGGCGGGTGTTTTTTTGCATTTTCTCTCTTTTATCTAGTTTTTATTCGGAAAGCAGGGTGTAATCTATCGTTTCCGCTCTTGCGATCGTTTGGGAGTTATGCTATGATAATTCCATCAGCTGTACAACTTCATAGCGTTACCCCGATGAAACCTTTAGGATCGAAAGAAACTGAAGGCGGAGGGATCTCTGGAGAATCTCCCATGTGAGTACCGAAGGTGCAAGACTTCCAGCCGGGAAGTCGAATCTCTCAGGTTAAAGGACAGAGCCGTGTTAAGCGACCCCGTTCACCGAAGAGAGAGAAACAGGGAAGTGACCACGGACGACTGTTCTTCAGAGCCACTTGGGCAGGATGCCCAAGAGGCTCTTTATTTTTGTGTAATTTTAGGAGGCAGTCCCATGGACACACTGCTGCACATCGTGCAAACCATCAACTTTTATCTCTCGGATTATATCCTGGTCTTTCTGCTGGTGGGTACCGGCTTGTTCTTCTCCATCCGCACTCGCTTCGTGCAGGTCCGCTGCTTCGGAGAAGGGATGCGGCGGGTCTTCGGCAACTTCTCCATGCGCGGCGGCGCACAGAAAGGCGGCTTGAGCTCCTTCCAGGCCCTCACCACCGCCATCGCGGCCCAGGTCGGTACCGGCAACATCGTCGGCTCCTGCGGCGCGATCCTGGTCGGCGGCCCCGGCGCCATCTTCTGGATGTGGATCATCGCCTTCTTCGGCATGGCCACCATCTATGCAGAGGCCGTGTTGGCCCAGGAGACCCGCGTCGTCCACGAGGACGGTTCCGTCTCCGGCGGCCCGGTCTATTACATCAAGCGGGCGTTTAACAACGGCTTCGGGACGTTCCTGGCGGTGTTCTTCGCCATCGCCATCACCCTGGCGCTGGGCTTCATCGGCTGTATGGTCCAGTCCAACTCCATCGGCCAGACGTGCAGCACGGCCTTTGGCATCCCCGCCTGGGTCATCGGCATCGTGGTTGCGATCTTGGCCGCGATCATCTTCCTCGGCGGCGTGAACCGCGTGGCCGCTGTCACGGAAAAGCTCGTGCCCATCATGGCCGTTCTGTATCTGGTCGGCGGGCTGATCCTGCTCATCCTGCGCCTGCCCTATCTGCCGGAGACCATCGGCATGATCTTTAAGTATGCCTTCTTCCCCAACGCCATCATCGGCGGCGGCCTGGGCTACGCCCTGAAGACCGCCATCAGCCAGGGCGTCAAGCGCGGCCTGTTCTCCAATGAGGCCGGTATGGGTTCTACCCCTCACGCCCACGCCATGGCAAAGGTCAAGCATCCCCATGACCAGGGTGTGGTCGCCATGGTCGGCGTCTTCATCGACACCTTTGTGGTCCTGACTATGACTGCCCTCGTCGTCATCTCCACCCTCTACGCCGGCAACGGCCCCCTGGCCCACGGCGCTGTGGAGGGGATCAACAAGGCTGACATGGCCCAGCTGGCCTTCTCCAGCGTGTTCGGGTCCACCGGCGGCAGCTTGTTCGTCGCCATCTGCCTGTTCTTCTTCGCCTTCTCCACCATCCTCAGCTGGAACTTCTTCGGCAAGCTGAACGTGCAGTACCTCTTTGGCAAAAAGGCCACCGTGGTATATTCCGTCCTCGGCGTGGTCTTCATCTTCCTCGGCTCCTGCCTGTCCAACGATCTGGTCTGGGAGCTGTCCGACCTGTTCAACCAGCTCATGGTCATCCCCAACGCGCTGGCATTGCTCGCCCTTTCCGCCCTGGTGGTTCGCGCCGCCAAGGGCTCGAAATAAGGGAATGAGAGAGAGGTCTCTTTGACCTCGATCGTTCTCCTCTCTTTTGCATCGCCCCTGGTTCAGAGCCCCTCTCTCTTGAACCAGGGGTGATCCATTCCTCGGCCCGAAGGAAATCTTTCGTCATTATGGCGCAAGGTGCCCGTCATTTTGTCCAAATCGTCTGGTTTCTTCGCTGATATGCCCAATTTTGCAGCAAGTATTTCAGTAAATTTTTTATACAACCGTCTCTTGCAATTTTTCCTGCGCTGTGCTATTCTATACTCACAGCGGGGCACAAGAGATTCCGGCTAGGCCCGGTATGCCGCGTTTTCGCCCCGCTGGTCCTTTTGGACCGGCAGGCTCCCTTCTTTTTCTTGTTCTTCCCTAGAACCGACCACCGCCGGTCCCTATCTTAACTTTGATCCATATTCTTTTCCTTTCTTTTCCGCCGCCCTTCGCGCCAGGTTCCTGGCCAAGGGGCGGTGGGCCTTTTTTTGCCCAAATTTCGCCCCAAAGGTCACAGCCACACGGTTCCGCTGCCCTCCAGCGCGAAAAGCCGCCCCGCCAGGTCCTCTGCGCAGGCGGTGAGATAGGCCGCCGTGTTCCCCTCTTTCCCGGCCACGCTCCGGGCCGCCGCTGCCAGCTGGGCGAAGACGGTTTCTTTCGTTTGGTCCCGGAAACACTGGGCCAAGGCCTGCCGCTCCCCCTCTGTCATGGTCAGGGGCACCGGCGCGGCCCCCAGAAGGGCCTTGCCCAGGGCATTGACCGCCACCGGCAGAAAGAGATTGCAGACCTCTTCCTGATACCAGGGATGGTACCGCTCCAACACCGGCACCAAGTCCGCCCAGGTGTAGCGCCGCAGAAAATGGTTTTCTATGCTCAAGCGGCGGAGGTACTCTTTGACGTAACGCACCCCCTGCATCCGCTCCGGCACCGGCAGCGCCAGCTGATAGTCGATGTCGCAGGGGATCTCCTGGGCCAGGTATACGAAGTCGTAGCGCCGCCAGAAGCCGCCGATGCTCCGCAGGGTATCCTGCATGGCCCGGTTCTTCACCGGCGGCAGGGCGCGGCACAGGGAGACCCAGAGGATATTTCCCCGGACCATCTCTCCCCGCAGGCGCTCCCGCCTGCTCGTCAGCTCCTTGGCAAGGTCACGGGCCAGCAGCTCCCTTCCCCGTTCTCCTGGGTCTTCTAAATCCAGCCCCAGAGTAAAACAGATCGAGTCCAAGAGCGCCTGGGCTGTCTCCACGGGCACCGAGTCACTCTCTCCCTGGGTATAGTTTCTGACCTGCCGGGCCAGCAGCGCAAAGAGCTTGGCCTGCAATGCCTGCTGCTCTGCTTGGGTCAGGCGTGTTTTAATTTCCGTCATCGGATGCCCCCTCTCCCGGCTTCTGACCGGTCTGAATATAGCGTAAAATTTCTGCCCCGGTCAGCCCGTCCAGATAGTCTGCGCTCCCCTGGGCGGGGTCGTCAAAGAGGTCTGCCAGGGCGTCGATCACCTCCCGGTCGGATGCCTGCTCCCGGCAAAGGCCCTTCCAGTGGTAAAATAAGTCCTGCAAGTGGTCCATCGTCTCGGCGTAGTTGTCCTGCCGCAGATAGGGGGATGCACGGACGGCCTTGGCCAGGTCCGTCACGATCCCCAGGCCGAACTCCACCCGGCCCGTGTCCGCCAGCGCCGCCCGGCGGCCGGCCTGCAATTCCTCCCAGTCCTGAATGGTCAGGGAGAGACCCTGCTCCGCCGTGGCTTCGTTGCAGCGCAGCAGCTCCCCATTCACCGCCACCGGGCAGACGGGGCACCATGTTTGATCCATGCAAGATCACCTCCTGTCCCCCTGTTATACCCCAGGGCGGCAGGCAGAACAAGACTTGAAAAAATCCCGATTTTGTGGTAATATAAAGACAGAAAAACAGCCCGAAGACCTGAATTTTTTCCGGTCTTCGGGCTGTTTGCTGTTTTGTATTTCAAAAATTATCGGCGGAACCAGGCCTTCATCGTGTCAAAGATCTTCACCAGCTCGTCCTCCTGGATGATGTACGGAACCATGGAATACATGTAGCTCAGGAAGGGTCGGCTGAACACGCCCCGCTGGTAGGCAAACTCCTGGAAGCCCGCCAGGTCCTTGGGGTCATAAACTTCTACGCAGGTACAGCCGCCCAGGACGCGCACCTCTTTGATGCGGGGATCGGTAAAGCCCAGCATCTCCCGCTTGGAGATGGCCTCGATCTTCTGGATCTTGGACATATAGTCCTCCCGCTCGAAGATCTCAATGCCCTTGAGGGCCGCGGCACAGGCCAGGGCGTTGCCCATGAAGGTCGGGCCGTGCATGAGGGCGTGGTTCGGATCATCGCTGTAAAAGGCGTCGTAAACCTTATGGTTGGCCACGGTGGCGGCGTGGCCGATGTAGCCGCCGGTGAGGGCCTTGCCCAGGACGAGAATATCCGGCAGCACCAAATCGGCAACAAATCGGTTCCCCGTCCGGCCAAAGCCGGTGGCCACCTCATCGAAGATGAGCAGAACGCCATACTGGTCGCACAGCTCTCTGGCCCGTTTCAGGAAGGAGATGTCATACATCCGCATCCCCCCAGCCCCCTGGAGCAGCGGCTCGACCAGAACGCAGTTGAGCTGGTCGTGGTATTGGGCAAAGGCCTCCTCCAGGGCGGAAATTTCCGTGGGGATATGCACCACGTCCCGCTTGTTGGGGAAGGCCAAGTGATAGTCCTCATCGTCACCGACCTCCATGGCCCGGAAGGTGTCGCCGTGGTAGGCGTGCTCCAGGGCCAGGACCATGGGGCGGGGCGTGCCCAGGTTGACGTAATACTGCACCGCCATTTTCAGGGCCACTTCCACGCCCACGCTGCCGGAGTCGGAGAAGAAGCAGTAGTCCAGATCGCCGGGCAGAAACTCCGCCAGCTTGTTCGACAGGTCCTCCACCGGCTGGTGGGTCAGGCCGCCCAGCATGACGTGGCAGAACTTCCCCGCCTGCGCCTGGATGGCGGCGGTCAGCTCCGGATGCTTGTACCCGTGGATCATACACCACCAGGAGGAGACGGAGTCGATGAGGGTCTGGTCCTCGGTGTGGAGATAGACCCCCTGGGCGTCCACGATCTTGTAGGGCGGGTCCATTTTCTTCATCTGCTGATAGGGATACCAGATCATAGTTTGACCTCCTCATACAGGGCCGCCAGGGCCTCTGGGTCCATCCGCAGGGTGGTGTCCCCCTCCTGGACGGTGGCTAAGATCGGCAGGCCGGTGAGGGCCTGGCACATGGCGAGATTGTCTTCCTCCATGGTGTCACCGGGGTGATAGTGGTTGAAGATGATGCCCTTGAGGGGCAGGCCCTTGGCCTTCATATACTCGGCGGTAAGGACCACACTGTTGATGGTCCCCAGCCCCGCCTCGGCCACCAAAATGCTGGCCAGACCCAGGGACTTCACCACATCCTCCAGCTGGATGTGCTGTGCGTCCCAGCGCAGGGGGCAGAGGATGCCGCCGCTGCCCTCCATGGTCACATAGTCATAGCGTTCGCAGACGGAGCGCCAGCCGGCCTTCACCACCTCCAGGTCGATCGGCGGCCCCTCAAAACGGGCGGCCAGATGGGGGGACCAGGCGTGCTCATAGACGTAAGGGCACATGCTCTCCAGGCTCTGGCCGATGCCGGAGAAGGTTTTCACAAAGGCCCCGTCTCCGGGGATCAGGGAACCGTCCGGGCGGCGGTCGTTGCCGCTCATGGCGGCCTTATAATAGGCGGGGCGCTTGCCCGCTTCTGCCAAGGTCTTGACCAGCAGACCGGCGATGTAGGTCTTGCCGATGTCCGTGCCGGTGCCGGTGAGGAAGATGCCTTTTGCCATGGCTCAGGCCTCCTTCCAGTAGTCGGGGGTCACGTCCCGGCCCAGCTCCTCCAGCATGGCCCGGTCGCTGCGGATGGTGGCGCAGGCCACGGTGGTGAGCATGTTGCCGGTGATGGTGGCGGAAGCCCCGGCCTGGAACGCCGTCTCGCCATCCTTCGTCAGCAGGGCGCGGCCGGCGGCCAGGCGGATGTTGGCTTCGGGGTTGAGGTAGCGGAAGAAGGCGATGGTCCGCAAAATATCCGCCTCGCTCAGCTGGGGCAGGCCCTCCAACGGCGTGCCGGGGATGGGCATGAGGGCGTTGATGGGGATGGAGTCGATCTCCAGCTCCGCCAGGCTCACGGCCATGTCCAGCCGGTCCTCCCAGGTCTCCCCCATGCCGATGATGCCGCCGGAGCAGGCGCACATGCCCTCGGCCTTCACGAGCTTGAGCGTCTCGATCTTTTTCTCATAGGTGTGGGTGGTGCAGATGTTGGGGAAGTTCCGGCGGGAGGTCTCGATGTTGTGGTGGTAGCTGGTCACGCCCGCCTCGTGGAGGCGGTGGAACTGCTCGGCGGTGAGGAAGCCCATGGAGGCGCACAGGTCGATCTTACATTCCCGCTTCATGGTCTCAAAGGCGTGGATGGCCTTGTCAAACTCCGCCCCTGTGAGGCTCCGCCCGGCGGTGACGATGGAGAAGCGGTCCACGCCCTCCCGCTCGTTGAGCTTGCAGGCCTCTAAGATCTGCTCCTCCGGCAGGAAGTCGTAGACTTCGCAGTCGGTATGGTGGTGGGCGGACTGGGCACAGTATTTGCAGTCCTCCGGACAGCGCCCGCTGCGGCCATTGATGATAGAGCATAGATCCACTTTGTCCCCCACCAGCGCCGCGCGGATGGCGTCGGCGCCCCGGCACAGCTCGTCTAGGTCGCAGGTCAGGAAAAAGGACAGGTCGTCCTGCCGCCCCAGGCGGCGGCCATGGATGATCTCCTGGGCTAACGTCGTGACATTCATCGGATGATCTCTCCTTTTCTGGGCCGCTCAGACCCGTCCCAAGGCGGTGTGGCTCAGGGCGGGCTTCACCCGCTTGACCAGCACCGCACCCAGCACGCTCAAACACAGGTCCCCCGGCACCGCCAGAATGAAGCAGTACAGGAAGAGGGGCCACAGGGCGATGGGGGTATTGATGACGTAGTTACAAATGATATAGTAGTAGACCATGCCCATGGCATAGACCACCGCCAGCCCCGCCAGGTTTGCCAGCAGGTACCGGCCCACGGTGTTCTTTCCGGCCTGCTCCAGCCGCTGGGCCAGCCAGCCGGTGACGAACGTCCCGACGCAGAAGCCAATGAGATACCCAAAGCTGGGCTGGAACACATACCAGAACCCGCCGCCCTGCGTGAAGATGGGCAGCCCCACCAGCCCCAGCAGCACATAGGTCCCCACGGCGATGGTCCCCAGCCGAGGACCCAGCAGCAGCCCGGCCAGCATGGTAAACAGATATTGCAGCGTAAACGGCACCACCGGCACCGGGACCCGGATAAAAGCCCCCACGGCGATGAGCGCCGTAAACAGCGCACAGTACGCCAGATTCTTGGTCTTGTTGGTCTTGTCCATTTGTGAACCTCCATTCTCTTTCTAGTTCACGATTATACGGTACCCACCCAAAATTGTCAACCAAATCACATTGGGCAGTTTACAAGAAACTTTCGGCATCCCGCCGGATTTTTCCGGCACCTCACACACGCAAATGCAGGGGACCTTTCAGAAAATGGAGTAGAAAAAACTCCGTCACCCAAAGGATGACGGAGTTTTGGCAGCGGGAGAAGGATTCGAACCCTCACAAACAGAGTCAGAGTCTGTCGTGCTACCCTTACACAATCCCGCTAAGTTTTGTTTTTTGCGACCCGCAACTCACGAGCGCAGGACTTATTATAGCAAAGAAGCGGAAATTGTCAAGGGGTTTTCTAAAATTTTTTGAAAAAATTTTTCAGGTGGCTGTTTCGCCCGATTCCGGGGTCTGGGCGGGCTTGGCGTAGGTCTGGTGGAAGCGCTGTAAGATGGCCGCGACCTGGGCGCGGGAGGCCAGGCCTCTGGGGTCCAAAATGTCTTTGCCCTTACCCTGGATGAGGCCTGTGGCGTTGGCCCAGGAGAGGGCTTCCAGGGCATAGCTGTGGCACTTGCTCCGGTCGCTGAACTGGTACAGATCACCCCGCTGGGACACGTCCCATTGTTTATACCGGGCGTAACGATAGAGGATGGAGGCCATCTGCTCCCTGGTGATCCACTGCTTGGGCGCAAACTTGGTGGCGCTGACGCCGTTGACGATGCCGTTCCAGGCGGCCCAGGCCACCGGGGCGGCGTAGTAGGCATCGGCGGTCACGTCGGCAAAGGGCGACCAGGCAGCGGAGGCCGGGCTGCCCTCCATGCGGTAGAGGATCGTCACCAGCATCCCACGGGTCGTGGGCGTGGCAGGCGCAAAGGTCGTGGCCCCGGTGCCGTTCATGAGGCCCTGGGCGTAGACGTAGGCCACGCTGTCATAATACCAGGAGGACTTGCTCACGTCCGTAAAGGGAAAGGCCACCGGCTGGGCGACCTGCGCAAAGGTCGCGGAGACTGTCACCGCCCCGGCGGGCATCGTAAAGGCATACGTTCCGCTGCCCGTCTCCCGGCAGGTCAGGGTCTTGCTGCCGCTCGTCGCCGTGAGCTTCTCCAGCTTAAAATTCTGGTTGGGTTTGACCGTGAGGGTCACGCTCGTGCCCTCTGTGGCGCTCTGCTTGTCCGCCGTGACCGTCCCGTTCAGCGCCGAGCGCACGGTAATGGGATAGACCGGCTGGGGCGTAATGGTCAGGGTGCCAAACTGATAGGTGATGTCCGCGCGATAATTCCCGCCCACCGGGGCCACCGCCCCGCTGGCCTGGATGGTCACGCTGCCCTCCCGGCTCATATCCGGCGCAGAGGCATAGGAGAGGGTGGGCGTTTTGGCCAGCTTATCCCCATTCACCAGGCCGGAGACGGTGTAGTCGGCGCTGCTCAGGCCGGGGGCCCACTCCCCGACCGCCGCCGTTTTGTCCTGGACGCAGATGGTCAGCTGGGCGGGCTGGATCGTCACTTCGATGGGGTTTGCTTTCGCCGCGGCATAGGTCGCGTCCCCGGCCTTTTCTGCGTAAACCAGGACCTTGCCCGCCTGGGTGGCGGTGAGACGGCCGCTCTGGTCGATGGTGGCGCTGCCCCGGCTGCCCCGCGGCTCCACCCAATAGCGGACGGCGCCGCTCCCGGCCCCGCCGGAGAGGGTGAATTGCAGGCTCTTGCCGTAGGTCACTTGACTTCCGCCCTTGAGCGTGAGGGACTGCTGGCCGTTCCCGCTCTCCCCGCTTTCCGAGGGTTGGGTCTTGCGGGCCACGACGGTGAGAGAAAAGGTCTCCGTGCCGCCGGTGTAATCGAGGATGCCGTCGCCGTTCACGTCCTTGCCCTGGGCAATGTGGGCGATCAGCGACACGCTCCCCAACGTCTCCCCGGCGGTCAGTTGAGACCCGGAGAGGACACAGTCCTTGCTGTCACCGGAGAATTGATAGAGCACGTCCCCCGCCCCCGCGCCGCGGACCAGGGTGTCCAGGTCGATGCGCTCACCCTGGATGAGCTGGATGTTCTGCTTGACGTTCGGGATGCCGGGGGCGATCTCCCCCTGGTCCCAGGTCATGCTGCTCTCCTGCATGGTATAATTCGCGTTGGAGGGACGCATCCCGGAGAAGGTGACCGTCTTCCCCGTCCCGGCGTAAGGGGTGTCATAGGAGGCTTTGGAGCAGGTCACGGTGAGGGGGCCGTCCAGGCTGGTGGCAGTGATCTCCGGCTGGGCGTCTGTCGTTCCGTCGAAGCTCTTATAGCATTTCCGGACCGTGACCTCCTGGGGCAGGACTAGCCGAGGGTCGATGGTAAAATGGACCGTTTTGCTGCCGAAATAAGCCCCTGTTCCCGTAACGGTCACAGCGGCCTGCCCGGCGTTGGTGTTGTTGGCATAAGAGACGGTGTAATCCGTGTTGGGGATCACGGCACCGTCCAGTCTCACCGTCGGCACCGGCTCCTTGGGCGACTTGTCATAGCGGTAAAACCACTCGTCCAGGTCGATCTCCGCCTGGGACAGGTCCCTCTCCTCTGCCGCCGTCGCCCTGGGCGACAAGGGCAGCAGGCCCAGCAGCAGCACCGCCGCCAGACACCAGGCCAGCCCCTTTCGCATCCATTCTCTCATGCCGCTCATCCTCTCACTTTGTCGTTTTTTATCGTTTTTTGTCGTTTTTTATTCCAGTATACCAACTCCGGCGGGAAGAATCAACTAAAATATAAATTCTTTGTTTGACGTGAAACTTGCAAAAACACCGCTTCTCGCTTGACAAGTTGGCGCAGACTACTATAATAGGTAAGGATCGCAATTCAAGGAATCGAACGGAGTGGTTTTTTCATGGATCAATGCAGCTTACAGGCGCTCCCCCTCCCCGCCAATGAACACGTCGATTTCGTGGCCATCGACTTTGAGACGGCCAGCGGAAACCCCAACAGCGCTTGCTCGGTGGGCCTGGCGTTCGTGGTGGGGCTAGAGGTGGTAGCCACGACCCATCGGCTCATCAAGCCCCCCGGAAACAAATACGAGTGGGGCAATGTCCGGGTCCACGGCATCCGCCCCAGAGACACGGTGAACGCCCCAGACTTTCTCACCGTCTGGCAGGAGCTGCACCCCATGCTGGTGGGCAAGGCCCTCATCGCCCACAACGCCCGGTTTGACATGTCCGTCATCAAGGCCTCTCTGGCCGCGTATGGGGATTCCTATGTCCAGCAGTACGCCGACTTTAAGTACGTCGACAGCATCGCCATGGCTCGCGACCTGGTCCCCGGCCGGAAAAACCTGGCCGCCTGCTCCGAGTGCCTGGGGATCGACCTGGAACACCACCACAACGCCGAGTGCGACGCCGTCGCCTGTGCGGAGATCGCCATTGCCTGCATCAAGGCCAACCACTGCCTGAACCTGGGCGAGTTCTGCTTCTCCCAGCCCCACGTCCGCATCCAGGAGGTGGCCGACCTGGTCCTGCCCACGCCCCGGCCCAAGGTCCCCAAAACCACCCAGCCCCGCCGGACCCACGCCGTCGGACCCGGCCCGGCCCTGGCCCAGAACCGCCACATCAAGCCCCGTGACATCCAGCCCCAGGTCTCGACCTTCGACACCAGCCACCCCCTCTATCAAAAGTCCCTGGTCTTCACCGGGGAGCTGTCCATCGACCGGAAAGAGGCCATGCAGCGGGCGGTGAACGTCGGCGCGGTCTTACGATCCTCCGTCTCCCGCCGCACGGACTTTCTCGTCGTCGGCCACCAGTACGACGGCCCCGACGGACAGGCCACCATCAGCAACAAGGAGGAAAAGGCCCGCGCCATTTTGGCCGAAGGCAAAAGCAAGCTCCGCCTGCTGGATGAAAGCGAGTTCTTCCATCTTCTCCAATCTGCCGCCCCCAGCCGCACCGCTCGCCCCATGGCCATGGCGAAGGTCAGCGGAAAATAACTTACGACCGATAACAACGTAGGGACGATGCCTCTCGCATCGCCCCTACTATTTTTTCTCTTTGATTTTTTATGCCAGACGCAACAAACGCCCTACGCGAAAAGGCGTAAGGCGTTTGGTACGGCAGGAGGGACTCGAACCCCCGACCTACTGGTTCGTAGCCAGTCACTCTATCCAGCTGAGCTACTGCCGCTTGTTTGTTTGCGTGTCTCACTGACAGCTTTTGTATACTACCACACTTTTCCGAGGATTGCAAGCTTTTTTTTCAATTTTTTCAGATTTTTTGATTTTTCCTTGGTTTCGTCCCTGAACGAGCCAAAAGCGGCGTGGCCGAAGCCACGCCGCCCAGACGCCTCAGGCGTTTCCTATGGTACCCGACTCAGCAGCCGCAGCCACAGTCACAGCCGCAGTTGTTGTTATTGTTGCCGCAGCCGCAATTGTTGTTGTTGCAGCCACAGCCGCAGGAGTTGCCGCCGGTGCCGCAGCCGCAGCAGCAGATGAGAATGAGGATGAGGATGATCCACAGGCAGCCGTTGCCGCCCCAACCGTTGTTCCAACACATAAACTAGAACCTCCTGTGAGAGATGGAGACCGTCGGGCGGTCTCAGTCCATCTTATGCCCCAGGAGGGGAGATGTGCGCCGGAAACAGCTTATTCTTCTCCCTTGGGTCGGTCTCCCCGGATGAGCAGTGTGGGCTTGCAGCAGAGATCTTCCAGGTCAGACATGGTCGCCGCCGGGAGCTTCAAGGCCCCGCCGCAGCGGGCGCAGAACAGCTCTACGGAGCTGTAATTGATCTTCAGCTTCCAGTCCCGGCAGCCGCAGGTGCAGGAGATGCCGTCTCGCAGGCCGATGTCCCGCAGTTCCCCTAAGATCTCTTCCATCACGAGATCATTGAGGAAGGTCCCCTCGGCCCCGGCCTCCGTCTCCAGCACATCCAACGTCTCCTCCAGCCGCTTCATGGCGGCGAAGACCGGCTCCTCCTCGCCCACATAGCAGCAGTCCAGGCCGGAGTTGGCGCAGGAAAAGGCCAGGCACTTCTCCGTGAGAAAGGCGTGGGTAGAGCAGGTCACGGTGTGCTCCTGCTCGCAGAACAGGCAGGGCACGGTGAGATTCACCCGGTCCCCCATCAGGTCAATGCGAATGGACGACTTGCCGCAGGGGCAGGGCAGCTTCCCGCCAGCGGCAGCCAGCTGGAACACGGACCGCTCCAGGATCACCGGCTGGCGGCAGGACGGGCAGAGAAACGCGATGGAACGCTTTGCATCTTCTATCATAACAGTCACCTCCGGGGGCGTATCCCCCACTGTGTTTTGCAGGTTCGTTTGCAGGTTGGTCTGGGTGGTCAGGTTGATCTGGGTGGTATTGTTGTATTATACCACGATTTCCTCGCCTTGCCAAAGGGGAAAAATCTTGCCCCCGGAGGGGAGATGGAGTATACTGGCCCAAAGAGGTGATCCCCCATGAAACGACTCATCGCGTCCGACCTGCACGGCTCCGCCGCGTTCTGCCGCCAGCTTTTAGCCCTATATCGGGAGACCGGGGCAGAGCAGCTCGTCCTGCTGGGCGACCTGGCCTATTCCGGCTCCTACGATCCCCGCTATGAATACGACCCGCAGAACGTCATCGACCAGCTCAATGCCATTGCCCCGGACATTCTCTGGGTGGAGGGCAACTGCGACTACGGCGTCGGCGCTCTGCGCCCCCGTTTCCCCGGCTCCCCCAAGTATCTGCTCCAGGAATGGGAGGGCCGCACCGTCTTTCTCACCCACGGCCACCGGTATGGCCCGCAGAATCCTCCGCCCCGCGGCATGGCAGAGATCCTGCTCTCCGGCCACACCCACGTCCCCGCCTGGGGCCGCATCGAAGACCTCTTCTGCGCCAACCCCGGCTCCGTCTCCCTGCCCCGCGGCCGATCCGACCACAGCTGCCTGCTCTACGAGGACGGCATCTTCCGCTGGATGACGCTGGAGGGGGAAGAGTACCACTGGGAAGCCCTGTGACGGCTATTCTTTTCGGATCAAGTTCTTCTTCACCGCCGCCGCCAACGCAAAGCGCTTCTCCGTCCCGTCCTCAAAGCGGATGCTGGCAATGTCCCCCTGGCGGCTGACGATGCGGCCGGGGCCGAAGATCTTATGGTCCACCCGGTCCCCCGGCGATAGATGTTCTCTTGGCCCGCTCTCCCGTTCGGGAGGGTGGGCCACTTTTTGATCATAGGGGAAGAGGGTGTTGGCGAAGGTACTCTCCAAGCCCTCCCGCCGGAAGCGGAAGATGGCCAGCTCTTCTTTTGCGCGGGTCATGCCGACGTAGAAGAGGCGGCGCTCCTCCTCATACAGTTCCACCTCTTCCGGGTCCGGGTGGGACCCTCTGGGCGGGTCGATCGAGGGCAGGATGCCGTCGGCCACGTCCATCAGGATCACCCGCTGGTATTCCAGGCCCTTGCTGGAATGGATGGTGGAGATGAGGAAGGGGCTTTCCGGGTCGCTGGACCCCTGGGCCACGATGCCCTGCAATTCCCGCAGGCGGGCCAGGAGCGCCTTGGGGCTGTCCGTCTGTTTTCCCAGGCTCTCCAAAATGTCTAATTTTCCGCTGTCCATCTCCCGGTCGTCCAGGTAGGCCCCGTAGCCCAGGGTCCGGCGGATGCGGTCGATGGCCTGGTCCCCCGTCAGCCCCGGCAGGAGCTGGAACCGGCGGGCCAGGGACGCACAGCGGTGCCGCCCCTTTTGGGAGATGCCGGGGCAGTCAGCCAGGAGTTCTAAGATCGGCTCTCCCGTCTGGCGGCTCTCCCGCACGGCCCAGTGGGCCGCGGCCTTTTTGATGCTGGCCCCCAGCTTATAGTAGATGGGGAGAAAGGCCTCCCCATTCGTCGGCTCGTAGGCCAGGGTGATGAAGTGTTCCACATCGCGGACGATCCGGTGGGAAAAGAAGCTCCCCTCGATCTGGCGGCAGCGGCAGCCGATGCCCTGCCGGTCCAGCAGGTCGAGGACAGGCAGGGCGCTGTCGTTGTTCCGGGCCAGGACTGCCGTCTCCCGGTCGCAGGTAGCGGCCAGGCGGGCGAGAAAGGCATACTGCTCCACCCGGTCCGCCACCCAGATGGGCTGGATGACTGGGCCGTCATCTCGGACAGCCACCATGTGCTTGTCCCGCCGGTGCTGGTTTTGGCGGATGAAGGCATCCGCCGCCTGAACGATCCGGGCGGTGGAGCGGTAATTTCGCTCCAGGAGCAGGACCTTGGCCCCCGGATAGTCCTGCTCAAAGTGGAGCAACGCCGACGGCTCCGCCGCCCGGAAGCCGTAGATGCTCTGGTCCTCGTCGCCCACGAGAAAGAGGTTCTGCCGCTGCCCCGCCAGCAGGCGCAGGATCGTGTGCTGGATCCGGGAGGTGTCCTGGGCCTCGTCCACGCAGAGGTAGCGATAGCGGTCCTGAAAGGCTCTTAAGATCTCCGGGTACTTCCGCAAAATGCGGGCGGCGTAGACCATCTGATCGTCGAAATCCATCCAGCCATAGCTGCGCAGGGCGGCGCAGTATTCCTGATAAATTTTCCCCACCGGAAGGTCATCCAGTGGATATTTTTCGATGGCCTCCGGGCCGAGCTGCTTGTTTTTGATGTAGGTGATGGCCGTCCGCAGAGATTTTACCGTACTCTCTGTGGGAAACTCCCCCGTGGCCTTCTGGCAGAGGTCGCCCACCAGACTGGAGAGCTTCCGCTCGCTGGTGATGAGTGCAAAAGCCGTTCGGCCCTTGGTCTTTTCATAGTAGCGGATGATCCGGGCGGACAGGCCGTTGATGGTCCGAAACTCCAACCGCCCCGCCAGGTCCGCCCCGAAGACCTGGGCAAACCGGGCGGCCATGTCCTTGGTGGCGGAGACAGTGTAGGTCACGGTCAGGATATGTTCCGGGGCCACCCCCCGGCAGAAGATGAGATAGCCCAGCCGGTGGATGAGGGCCGTGGTCTTCCCGCTGCCGGGGACGGCCAGCAGCAGCACCGGCCCCTCGGCGGCCTGGACCGCTGCCTCCTGCTGGTCGTTGAGCCGCACGCCCCAAGCCGCTTTCCATTCCGCAAAGTCCATGCCGCTGCGCTTCGCCTTCGGCTCAGGCATCCAGGTGGGTGTTCAGATACACGTCCCAGATCTCCTCCGGGACCAGGCGGCCGCCGGTGGCCCAGACGATCTGGGTGGCGTTGTTCAGCCGGTCGGGGGTCAGGCCCTGCTCCTGGCAGTAGACCACGCTCCCCTCCGCCTGGCACAGGGCCACGGGGCCTTGGAACGCGGCGCAGCTGGAGGGCTCGATGCGCTCCCCTTCCGTCTCCACCAGCAGGCGCAGGAAATCATAGAGCTTGGCGTCGGAGACGGTACACTCGCCGGAGACGAGATTGGTCATGATCCGGGTGACAAAGCTGGAAGGGCTGGCGCAGGCCAGGCCGTCGGCCTCGGTCTTGCCGGAGAGACCGTAGTCCCGAACGTTGGCCTGTTCAAATTTCTGGGTCGCCATGCCCAGCAGGACCGAGGGGCACTGGGTCGGCTCGACAAAGAAGCAGTGGACGTTGTCGCCATAGAGCCGCTTGAGGCCATAGCACACGCCGCCCGGCGCCCCGCCCACCCCGGCGGGGACGTAGACGATGAGGGGGTGGGCCTCATCCACAGCAATGCCCTTTTCCTTCAGCTGGGCGTCCAGCCGCTTGGCGGCCACGGCGTAGCCCAGGAAGAGGGTGACGGATTTCTCGTCGTCCACGAAGTAGCTGGTGGGGTCGGCCTCGGAGCGCTTCCGCCCCTCCTCCACGGCGCGGGAGTAGTCGTCGGCATACTCGATGACCTCCACGCCCTTGCTCCGCAGCAGGTCCTTCTTCCACTGCTTGGCATCGGCGCTCATGTGGACGATGACCCGGAAGCCCAGGGCAGCGCTCATGATGCCGATGGAGAGACCCAGGTTGCCCGTGGAGCCCACCTGCACGGTGTAGCCGCCCAGGAACTTCTGCATGTCCTCATCGGCAAAGGCGGCGTAGTCGTCCGCCACGGTGATCTTCCCGGCGGCCAGGGCCAGATCCTCCGCGTGCTTCAACACTTCATAGATGCCGCCGCGGGCCTTGACGGACCCGGCGATGTCCAGATGGCTGTCTTTTTTCAGCAGCAGGCGGCCGGGGATCTTCCCGCCGTAGGCCTTCTCCAGGGCGGGCTGCATCTTCTCCAGCTCGGCCAGGGGGGACTCGATCAGGCCGTGATTGGCCTGGGTCTCCGGGAAGGCTCGTTCCAGAAAAGGCGCAAACCGGGCCAGCCGCGCCTCAGCATCGGCGATGTCCGCCTCGGACACCACCAGGTCACACAGGCCGCGCACCAGGTCGAAGGGGACGTAACGGGGATTCTTCCAGACGGTCTCTTTGCCGGCCGTCAGGTCGGCCATGGTCTGGGCGTCGGTCTCATAAATCTTTTTACTCATGGTTTCACTTCCTCTGTTGTCATCGGGGGCTGATCGTGTTTCTTGCCCTGTATTGTATCCCAAGCGCCCGCCTTTTTCAAGCAAAAGGGGCCGCAGACTCCTGCGGCCCCCAACAAAAAAGAAATTTACCGTGCGCCCAGCAAGACCGGCTGGAGCTGTCTCCCCTCCAGCGCAGCGGCAATGGCTGCCGTCACCTGGGTCATGTCGGCCACCAGGGACGTGGGCTTCCCCTCCGGGTCATCCTGGCGGAAGGGGACAAAATAGATGTGCTTCCGGGCCATGAGCGCCCCGATGTTTTTCGCGGCCCCCGCCAGCCCGTCGTTGGTGGACACCGCCAGGACCACAGGCCGCCCGTTGCGCAGATGCGCTTTCGCGGCCATGGTCACTGCCGTGTCCGCGATGCCGGCGGCCAGCTTCGCCAGGGTGTTGCCCGTGCAGGGGGCGATGACCAGCACATCCAGCAGTCCCTTGGGGCCGATGGGCTCCACCTCCGGGATGCTGGTCATGGCCCGGCGGCCGCAGGCTTCCTCCGCCCGCTGGCGAAAGGCTTCCGCCCGCCCAAAGCGGGTGTCGGTCGCCGCCGTCGTCTCAGAGAGGATGGGGAGGATATTGGGGTAGCTCGCGGCGGTCTCCTCCATGGCCCGCAGCGCGTTGTCTAGGGTACAGAACGATCCGGTGAGGGCAAACCCCACCCGTGTCTCCTCCATGGCATTATGCCTCCTGTTCCCATAAAATATGATACACGGCGTCCCGGATGGCAGCCGCCGCCGTCACCGGGGCCACCCGTCCCGGCAGGCCGGGGGCCTGCAAGACTTGCAGGTTGCGCCGCTGGGCCGCCGCTCGGTCGATCCCGCCGGGGGCGGAGGCCAGGTCCAGCAAAAACGCCCCTGGGTCCACCCAGCGCAGCCGCCGTTCGTCCAGCACCGGGGCGGGGATGGTGTTCACGACGAGGTCAAAGCCCCCCAGCTCCCAGGCCAGGTCTTCCAGCCGGTCTGTCTCATAGCCGTAGGCCGCCGCCCAAGCCAGGTCCTCATAGGACTGGGCCGAGACCGTGACCTTCGCCCCCAAGGCCCCCATCCGGTGGGCGGTGAGCTTTCCCACCCGGCCAAAGCCCAGGATGAGGACCCTGGCGCTGTGGAGCGTGATGGGCAGCTCCTCCATGGCCACCTGCACCGCCCCCTCCGCCGTGGGCACGGCGTTGGCCACCATGCACTCTTCCCTGGCGTAGTAATCCGCCCAGCGCAGACCCCGCCGGGTCATTTCCGCCGCCACCGCCGGGGAAATCATACCGCCGCAGACCAGCTGGCCGGGCCGCAGGCAGTCCAGCACCTGGGCCAGCGGCAGACGAGCGGCACTGAGCGGGGTGTGTACAAAGCTCTCCCCCACCGCCACCGGCAGGGGTAAAATGACGCAGTGCGCCAGCGCCAGCCCAGGGCCAAGCGGCTCCGGCTCCAGGCCCTCGCCTTCCAGCCCGGCGATGTGGACGGTGTGGCCGTCCTCCCGGAGCAGCCGCGCCAAGGCCCGCTGCCGCAGGTCGCCCCCGATCACCCAAAAGCTCCGCTCCCGGTCCATCCATTTCATGCAGACCGCCTCCTTCCCTACGCTGCCATTCTATGCACAGAGGGGAGCGGGGGTGACGGAGTCACCATGCAGCAATCCCCCATCTAAGCGGAATTTCACTTAGATGGGGGATTGTCGACTTTAAGGTCCTGCTATTATCTCTTGAATATCTTAAATATCTCGTCGTATGGATCGCAACCAGGTTCGGGAGCAGGCGTATTATACTTCCCTCTCCACGCCCCATCATCCTTGGTCTTAACCACTTTGGTAGTGGATTCTACCGTGGTAGTTGTGGGATCATTATCTTTGGTGGCTTCTACAACGATGTCGGAAGCCCTACATTTGTTCATGTCGATTTTTTGAATAATCTTCTGAGTCCGAGCATGCTTATCTTCCGTTTTATTAGTTCCCATATTGTCCACGGTAACCTTCGACGTATCCTTAGCCTGTTTCCCTGGAACCTCCACTTTCTGGAGAAAGTCGATCTCCAGCATCATCTGGATCCCCTTAGCTCTGGCAATTTGAGCCTTCTTGTCGTTGGTGTTCATGTCTCCCACGATGAGGATCTTAAAGCTGCGGCTATCGGTCACTTCATAGCCGAGATCCTTGATCTTCTGGAGCGTAGCTTTGCTCAGCTCACACCCAGTATAGGCGACTCTGACGATCCCATCCTGGTCCTTGGCTTCCAGCGCTGCCCGATATGCTGCCTCGTCGTAGGGCACTCCGATCAGCTCGCATAGCTTCCGGGGCATGGAATCGTCTTCCGGATCAAGCGCTTCCACTTGCTGGGCCAATGCGCCTTCATCATGATTTTTCAGCCACTTGACCAGCTTTCCATTCTTCACATACTCCACAGCCTCCAGGACAGCAAATGCCGCCCGAAGCTCTTCCATCGTTCTGACGTTTTCTCCGCCCATTTTCAGCGCAAACTTTATTGCCATATAGATCCCTCTCCGCATAAAATTTCAAACGGTCAGACACGCAGGACCTGCCGCACCTTATTGCCGAACCATCTACCTGCTTTCTGCACCCCTTTGCCTATAACTTTGACCGTCCTTTTCGCCATGCTTGCCGTCTTTTTCCAGGTGTCATAAACTACTTCACCATACTTAGAACCAGCAACATAGCCTACTGCACCGGTAACAGCTCCTACTACAACACCAACCGGCCCACCGATGACTCCGCCAATTGCGGCAGCTTCACCTGCGGCAATCAAGCCAGCCGTCATAGAAACAGTCGTCCGTCCGATTTGATCTAACACTTTTTCTTTCGAGATTTCTCCTTTGGCAGCCTTTGCAAGGATCTTAACATTTTCCACGCCAACGGTAGCAATCGTCGCAATAACTCCAACAGGGGTTCCCTTGGGGATACAGCGGAGGACGCCCTTCTCCACCGCCACTTTCAAGGTACCTGCCGCCACTGTCTTGACCCCGGCGTCAGCGCCGCTCTTGAGAGCCTCTTCCATCACCTCATCGGCTTCAATTTTCTCGCCCTTCCATGCCTTTTTGATGACATTGATCCCTGTTGTCACTGCGGCAGAGATGATTGCAAATTTCCCGGCATTCTTTCCGATATTGCTTGCTAAGGTTTTCACGGATACATCGTCATAGCTCAGCTGCGGTACTTCTCCGTTTTCCTGGAGCTTCTGCTGCAGCTCCTTCATCTCCTGTTTTGCGAAGGATTTTCCCTTTGCGCCAAATGCATCGATGTGATCCGTGATCGTCTTCTCGGGGAAGTGCGCCTGTACCTCTTTCAACTGTTCCTTGGGAACAACGATCCGTTGGTTGCGGTAATCTCCCCGCTTGATGAGGGCAATGGTCGCTTTCGGATCCTTGCCAAACTTCATCTGATAATTCTGCCATTTTCCCGTCTCTAAATCCTTCACCCGTACATCTACAGAGTTTTTGGTGTGGGCATTTCGTACTTCTACCTGAAGATGTTTCCCCTGCAAAGCAGCGTCCGCCTCTAACGTCTTTGCCAGCAGTTCTTCCGCCAGGTTGCCGTCCAGGTTCTGGCTCATTTTGATGTGTCCATCCGCAGAACGGGTCACTGCGTCAGCCAGCTTCTCATTGGCCTGTGCCAGCAGATCATCAAACTCCTGGAGCTGCGCCCCGTAAGCCTGAGCGGACATTCCTGCCGGAACTTCTTCCAGCTTTTTTCCCAGCCAGTGTTCCTTCGAGGTCCCGTGCTGTGCCGCTTCGTGGAGCGACGTCATGTTCTCGTCGAACGTTTGGACGGAGTCCACCATCTCCGCCGCGTTCTCCTTGATCTCCTCCTCGGACATCTCAGGAATCTCCCGGCGAAGCAGCTGCTCCAGCCACTCCTGGTTGGTCATGGCGGGGTCTTTCTGCTTGTACTCCTTCCAGTACTTGCGGAACATACTGAAGAACGTCTTTGCCTCTTTTTCTGTGATGTACTCCTCTTCGGGTACCTTGCTGTTCTCTTTTTCTGACATAGTTGTCTCCTTACTTCTTCGATGCGTTTTTGAATCCACGCTTCACATATTCCTTCTGCATTTTATCCAAGGAATCTTTCATGATCTCGGACAGGGGATGGGTCGCTCTCATGGCGTTCAGAACATCATCCGTAGTCATCTGCTTATGCCCATTCACAAAAGCCGTTTCCACTGCGTCCTTCACAACGCCCTCAATGTCAGCCCCACTGAACCCTTCACTGCGACGCGCCAGCTCGTCCAAACGAATGTTGGGAAGGTCCTTTTCTCTGCGCTTCCGAATATGGATCTCAAAGATCGTTCTGCACTCCTCCTGGTCTGGGAAGCCCACGTAGAAGATCTCGTCAAACCGCCCTTTTCGCAGCAGTTCCGGCGGGAGCTGGGTGATGTTGTTTGCCGTTGCCACCACAAAGGTGGGGCTGTCCTTTTCCTGCATCCAAGTCAGGAAGTTGCCGAACAGACGGGTCGTCACCTCTGCCCCGCTGCCACTGCCACCGCCGATCCCAGCGAAGGCTTTCTCCAGCTCATCAATCCACAGCACACAGGGAGAGATGGCCTCTGCCAATGCAATGGCTTTCCGCAGGTTGCCCTCTGACTCACCCACATACTTCCCCATCAGTCGGCCCATATCCATCCGCAGCAGCGGCACCTGGAACAGATGCGCAGCGGCCTTAGCGTTTAGGCTTTTGCCGCAGCCGGGCACCCCTGCGATCAGCACCCCCTTGGGCATGTCCACACCAAATGCTTCGGCGCTTCTCATGTCTGTGTACACCTTTGCCTTCCGCTGGAACCATTCCTTCAAATTCTCCAGTCCGCCAATATCCTTCATGCTCTCCTTGAGCGGGATCATCTCCAGAATCCCGGACTTACGGATCATTTGCTGTTTCTGCTCAAAAATCAGCTGTAAGTCATCCTCTTCCAGCTCACCGTTTTCCGAGTAAGACAGCGCCAGGAGGTTTTCGATCTCATATTCCGTCAGGCCCTTAAACGCCACTGCGAACCGGTCGATCAGTTCCTCTTCGACTTTCTCTACGTCGTTCTCTTGGATGAAGTCCTGGATGATTTCCTTGATCTCTTTCTCGGAAGGATAATCCATATCCAGAATCGTGATGAATTTTTCCAGTTCTCTCGGAATCAGCAGCACACTGGAAATAATGATCACAGTGGCATCGACCCCTTGATGGATCATCCGCGCGATCCCCTTTAGCTTCGACACGATCCTTGGGTCTTCCAAATAAGACGCCGTATCCTTCAAAATCAGGATCTTCTGATCCAGGATTTCCGGGTCCTTCACGAACTCCAAAACGTCCTCCAGTGCCCAATCCTCTCCGCCATTCTCTGGGGTTTTTGTCTCAAAGTGAATATAGCCGTTGGTTTCGTTCCATTCATAGACGTCCCGGCCTCCACGAACATCATAAATAATGTCCCCGACCTTCCCCTCTTCAAAAGTGTTCACATACAAGATAGGGAATCCTGCATCCATATAGTGGGATACCTTCTCCTTAAAATCAGGCTTTTGGCTTTCTCGTTTCATCATGACACACTCCTTTTTTTGTATTGATTTTTTGGTTTACTTTTCACGGTGTATTTTCGCCCACTCAAGGTAGTCATCTGCGCTAACAACATTGGTTTTTGATAAATTTCTTTTCCTCTCTTCCGCCTTCTGTCGTTCTTCTTCCCCTCGTCTGACGCTTTCCATCTGCGCTTTTTTTGCTTCCTCTCTCTTTTTTTCTGCTTCTGCCGCTATCCTTTCCTTCGCTTTTTTGCGGTCCTCTTCACGCTGTACCTTTGCCCATTCCGGGTAATCAGATGCACTAACCACATTGGTTCGCCAGAATTTTGCTTTTTCCTCTTCCTCTTTTCGGCGTTTTTCTATGGCACGTTTTCTCTTTTCCTCCGCTTTTCGGCGTTCTTCTTCTCCCCGTTTAATTTTTTCTCTCTGAGCGTTTTCCTCTTGCTGCCTTGTTTTTTCTGCTTCTATGATTCGTTTTCTTTTTTCATCCACTTTCCTGCGCTCTTCTTCTCCTCGTTTGATCTGAAGCAGCTGTTGATACTTCAGATCATTAAACGCAATTCCCAATGCACAGCACAGTTTCTTTGGACAGTCCGTGCCTTGCGGATCGAGCGCACTCACTGTTTCTGCAAGCTCATCCTCTCCCCGACTTTTCAGCCACTTGACCAGCTTTCCGTTCTCCACATACTCCATGCCTTCAAAAATATCGAAGTGTTCCCGAAGCTGTTCCAGGGTTCTAACTTTCTCTCCGCCCATTTCCAGCTGAAATTTCACCTTTGCCATACTGAGTCCTCCTCAAGATTTCCATTGTTATAATAGCAGATGGCATAGACAGTGACTGTCTACCTGCCGCACTTCAAAAATAAATAAAAATCCATGGCGCTGGCCTCTGTGCTAAAATCACTTCCTTACAAAGGTCTGCGCAGAAAACGGCTTACGCCATGGACATATTATAGTTCTGATATATACTTTCCTTGGCTCCTCAACCACATCTCGACCCCGCTTCCAAACACCTCCGCCTCCACGTCCCAGCCGTCGTCGTCCTCCGCCAGGACTTTCGCGGTCGGCAAACGGTCCAGCACGGCCTCCAGCGAAGGCCCGGTATAGCGGAAGCGAATTTTTTGGAGCTTGCCGCCGTACATGAATTGGACCCGCTTGCGGAACTCCCCCTCTTCAAAGCGGTCTTTGTAGGGGACGTGAAAATGCTCGTCCAGGACTTGGAAGGCACGGATGCGGTCGATGCGGTAAATGGTGGGAAAGAGGTCCCCCTCGTTCTCAAACTCGGCTTTGCGGTCCACGTCCTGGAGGAAGGCCGTGAGGTAAAAGTAGTACTCCGAGAACATGATCCCCACCGGCTCCACCCGGCGGGTGACGAGCTTGGGCTCCTTCATCCGCTCGTACTGGATCTCCATGACCTGGTGGTTGCGGACGGCCTGACCGATCTCCCAGAGGCCGTTGAGCAGGCGCTTGCCGTGGTGGGGCGGGACGTAGTGAAAGCGCTCATTGGCCACCAGGCTTTGGACGATGGCTTTGTTCTGTTCGGGAACGCAGCAGTCGATGAGACGGTCCAGCAGGGGCATCATCTCGTCTGTGACCATCGAGCGGCTCTCCAAAAGGATCTTGCAGACGGCCAGGACCTCGCTGTTGCTCAGCTTCTTCTGGACGTTGTCGATCAGCCGGTAGCCCCGGCTGCGTTTGTCGTAGACGATGTCCTGCGGCAGTTCCTGCTCTGCAAAAAAACATCGCAGGGACTCAATGTCACGCTGGATGCTTCGCTGGGTCACATGAAATTGCTGGGCCAGGTCGGCTTTGTTCAAGACGGCACCGCCGACCAAGCGGGAATAAATGGCCAACACGCGGTTTGTTTTGGCCTCCGAGAGACACAGATCGTCCACGTCACTCTTCCTCTCCTGATATAGTTTCCTATCTGTAAGATAGTATACTCTACTTTTTGTAGCATGTCAATTCCTGACACGATTGGGTACCATTAGTAGGAGAAACGGGGGGATCACCAGTGAAAACGACTTATGCCGAGCAGTACCGTCAGATCGGCCTGAAAATCGCCTACTACCGCCGCCTGCGCGGGTTCACGCAGGAGCAACTGGCCGAACGCATCGACCGCTCCCCGGCCTACATCGGCCATGTGGAGGCACCCAATATTCTCAAAGCCGTCTCGCTGGACACACTCTTTGACATTGCCACGGTGTTGGAGGTCCCGCCCTATAAGTTCCTCCTCTTTGAAGACCCCTGATTGCTGTTCCTATCATATCACGCAGGGTAGACACCCTGTGTCTATCTGGTCGGATTCTCTGTTTTTTGTCGAAGCCAGAAAAGCTCGTCCGTAAATCCCTCAAAGCAAAAAGTTCTTTTGTGATGTTGCATAAAGCACCGGCCTGGGCATAGGACATTCCGACCAGGCCGGTGCTTTGTGCTAGGACCTTCCGCATGCTTATCATAGCAAATGAAGTGGACAGCCTCTGTCCTTCTCCAAATTTTGTTCCGATTTTCCGCATAAGTTCCGGTTTCGACACCTTGCGCTTCTGATTTTCTCATTGTAAGATGGTCTATAATAAAGTAAAAAGCAGAAAGGCAGGTCGTCCTATGCCCTTACAAATCGTCAGAAACGACATCACAACCATGCAGGTAGATGCCATCGTCAACGCCGCAAATGAATCCCTGTTGGGGGGTGGCGGTGTGGACGGCTGCATTCACCGTGCCGCAGGACCGGAGCTGCTGGCAGAATGCAGAACGCTCCACGGCTGTAAAACCGGGAGCGCTAAAATCACGAAGGGTTACAACTTACCCTGCCAGTATGTGATCCACACCGTCGGCCCACGCTGGCACGGCGGACAATACGGGGAGCATGACCAATTGGTCTCCTGCTATCAGACCTCACTCCAGCTGGCCGAAGAATATGGATGCAAGTCTATTGCCTTCCCCCTGATCTCCTCCGGCATCTTTGGCTATCCAAAAGAGCAAGCCCTCAAGGTTGCCATCGACACCATCCAAGGTTTCCTTCTTACACATGATATGACGGTCTACCTCGTCATTTTTGACCAGGAGATCTTCTCGCTCTACCAATCGCAGTTCAATCGCTAAACAAGACCGGCTACTATGGGCTTTACCATCCCCCATCGTAGCCGGCCTTGTTATGATTTTTGTTTTATTTCATCCGAACCAGGCATCGTTTCTTATAAAACGCAATCCCATAGCAGAGGACCGAGTCATAGTCATCCTCAAACTCTTTGGCATACTGCCGGTCTTCGATTTGGTCAAGGGCCGCTGCGCAGTCCTTAGACATTGCATCCTGTGTGCGGGAATACTTCGCCTCAAAAATCGCGACGCGATCTCCCTCCGGGTCAAGGACGACCACATCGCTGCGGCCTTCTCCATGTTCCTTATTGGAGTCCACCTCATACCCTGCTCCGGCAAAAATACCGGCTAGAAACGCATGGTAAAAGTCTTCTTTGTAGTCATGGTAGCTGATGGTTTTGCGGAGGAGCTTGTTCATCTGTTCTGTGAGAACCTCCGCTTTACCAGACCAAACGGCATCGAATAGCGCCTTTCGGTTCCAAGTCTGAGCACTCTCATCAAACCACTTTTGGATGGTCGTCTCGAAGATCTCCTGAACCTCTGCATTGGGGATCATGAGAGCAGATATTTTTTCCGGCAGCGGATCTGGAAGGTCTTCCTCCCGTACCTGCGTCAGGTAGCCAGTCAGATAAAGGATACTCCATAGATTCTCTTCTGAGGAGTGCAGATAATCATAGGTCAGATTTTCCTCGATCCGCTGGAGGATATAGCCACCGGATAACAGCGTTTCTAATTTACGGGAGATACTACGGCCTGCATAGTCGATAAACGAACGGATGATAGAATTGTCGCTGGTGTTCTTCCAATAGCTGGCGGGCTTGGCTTTGGGATTCCGTTGGAGGTCCCTCAGGTAGTTCATCACATCCCAGGGGCAGTAGACGTCCAAGTCCCCAAAGTGATACCCATCATACCAGTTCTTAATGTCAGCAGCATGTTCCAGACAGTTTGCATCTTTGAGGATCTGATCCACGTCTGCCTGGGTGAACCCAAAATATTCGTTCAAGTGAGAGGACGAAATGGTATCGGAGACAAAATTATTGGTGCCGGTAAAAATGCTTTCTTTGGCGATGCGCAGGCAGCCAGTGATCACAGCAAAGCGCAGGGCATCATTATCCTTCAATGCCGTGCTCATTAGCCCCTTTATGACCTCTAGCATTTCCGGATAATAGCCCTTGGCGCTGGCTTTGGCGATGGGTACGTCATACTCATCGATGAGAAGAATGACCGGTTTGCCATAATGGTTACGCATCAGCCGCATCAACAAAACAATCGAGGTCTTCAGCATCGCATCTGTGGGATTTCCGCTGACTTCATCTGCCAATCGTTCAAAAACCTTTCGGTCATTTTCCTGGACTCGTGTCCCTTCCAGCAGATAACTATGGTCGTTATAAATTGCTGCGATCCGGTTCAGAAGCATCTCTTTGGCCGAAGCAAAGGTCAGACCATCCACATCCTTGAAGGTCAGGAATAAGACTGGCCACTGGTTCATCCACTCGCTGCACAGTGCCTCATTCTTAGAGATCTCCAATCCTTCAAACATCGCCTTACTGTCCTTGCGGATGTCGAAGAAGTTGGCCAGCATGCTCATGCCCATGGTTTTTCCAAACCGGCGTGGGCGAGTGATGAGGGTCACTTCTGCTGTCTCTTTCTCCAGCAGGTCAGTGATGAGTCCAGTCTTGTCTACATAATAGTAACCATAATTCCGGATCTTCGCAAAGTCGGAAACGCCAACTGGGATCTTGAGATCATTCATGCTTGTGCCCTCCTTCCAATCTCTCAAGTTGGTTTTATGATACCATGAAAACAAAGAAACGGCAAGGCCACCGCGTCTCAGTGGTCTTGCCGTTTTTACGCACAAATGAACTGTCTCTCTTTAGACCGTCGGGTCGTCGATCTTCTGGAATCCACCGGCGGGAATGACGATGGTGTCCGGCACTTCCTCCCCGAAATCGTCGAACAGGCTGAACCCGCCCTGCATCAGGAAGGTGCGGATGGCCTCCTCCGCCGCAGCGTAGTCCGTCCCCGGCTCCTCGAAGGACTTCACCAGGGTGTCCATGTGTCCCAGCATCTGGTCCGCCCGGTCGCTGTATTCCTGGTCGATGCCAAACTCCTTGTTCATGCTGCCGCAGAACTTCTTGGCCGTGGCCGTATCATAGACCGGCGTCAGGAAGAGGTTAAACATCCCCAGGCTCTCGTAGTCATAAAAGCCGTTGTATTTCTCCAAGTCCGCCGGAGTCTTGACCTCCGGGCACTGGAATGCCGTTTCGGGCAACTTGCCGCCGTTTTGGGCTTTCAGCGTCTCCTCCTGCTCGCCGGGCAGGTAGCAGTCCATGTAGCAGCATTTGGTGAGCCAGTCGTTCACCATGTCTACCACGTCCTGCACGTTGGTGTAACTGGCAAAGCGCGTGACGTTCCGCTCTTCGCCGCTGGTGGCATACATCAGAACAAAAAAGTGATCTTTCATGGTTTTTCGTCTCCTTTGTTACGATTCCTCGTCCAGGGCGCAGCCCAGCAGCCGGACCTCCGGCTCCAGGGTCACGCCGGTCTGTTCCAACACCGTGGCCCGCACCAGGCGGATGAGGGCCAGAATGTCCCGGCAGGTGGCCCCCCCGGCGTTGATGACAAAGCCCGCGTGCTTCTCCGAGACCTGCGCTCCGCCGACCTTGGTCCCTTTCAGGCCGCATTGTTCGATCAGTCCCCCGGCAAAATGCCCCACAGGGCGCTTGAACGTGCTGCCCGCGCTGGGGTATTCCAAGGGCTGCTTGGACCGGCGGCGCTGGGCCAGGTCCGCCATTTTTTCTCGAATGGCGGTCTCGTCCCCCGTGGCCAAGGTGAGGTGTGCCCCCACGATGCTCCAGGGCAGTTGGGAAAAAACGCTGGTGCGATAGCCCAGCTTCAGCTCGTCTTTCCCCAAGCGGTGGGCCGCACCCGTCTCGTCCAGGCAGTCCACCCAGTCGATGACCTGGGCCATCTCCCCGTCATAGGCTCCGGCGTTCATAAACACGCCGCCGCCGACGGTGCCGGGGATGCCGTGGGCAAATTCCAGGCCGGTCAGCCCGCACCCGGCGGCAAAGTTCGCCGCCTGGGCCAGGGAAAGGCCGCTGCCGAGATACAGGCCGGTCTCCCCGTCCCGCTCCAAGCGGGTCAGGCCCCCGGCCAGCTTGATGAGAAAGCGGTCCACGCCCTCGTCGGCCACCAGCAGATTGGACCCCTTGCCCAGAAAAAAGGGCACGATGCCTGCCTCTGCCGCCGCCCGCAGGACGGCGGACAGCTCTTCCAAGCGCTTGGGCAGGGCCATGAGCGCCGCCGGGCCGCCCACCCGAAACGTGGTGTGGTGGGCCATCGGCTCGTGTGCCCGGACCTCTAAGCCGGGGATCTGGCTGAGTTTGGCGCTGAGCGCCTGAAATGCCTCCATGGAACCCTCCTCTCCCGTCCTCGGTGGGACGGTGTTTCCATTCGATATAGTATAGCATATCCGGGGGAAATATTGCAATCCACCCACTCCAAGTGGATCGAACGCGCTGTGCACGCCCCGGTAGAAAAACGGCTGCGGTTGCCCGCAGCCGTTTTGTGCTGTGCAAACAGGGAGATTAGTCCTCGCTGTCTTCGTCGTTGTCCAGGCTGATGGACAGGATCTCGTCGCCCTCGTCCTCCTCTGCGTCCTCGTCGGGCAGCAGATCTGCCTCCTCCGGGGCCTCCTCAGGCTTCAGGCCCTCCTGGGGGGCCTGGTTCTCCTGGATCGCAGCCGCCACGGCGGCATAGCCGGTCTTGGGCTGCTCCTCTTCCTCGTCGCGCGGGTTGACCTGGCGGTACATGGACAGGCCGGAACCGGCGGGGATGAGCTTACCGATGATGACGTTTTCCTTCAGGCCGATCAGGTGGTCCACCTTGCCCTTGATGGCGGCCTCGGTCAGGACCTTCGTCGTCTCCTGGAAGGAAGCGGCGGACAGGAAGGAGTCGGTGGCCAGAGAGGCCTTGGTGATACCCATGAGCAGGGTGGTGGCGGTGGGCACCACCAGCTCACTGCCGTCCTCGTGGGTCTCGCCGGCGGCGATGCGGGCCTCGATGGCCTCCTTGGCGTCCAGATACTCCATGACCTCCACGGTGGAACCGGAGAGCAGCTGAGAATCGCCGGGTTCCTCGATGCGGACCTTCCGCATCATCTGGCGCACAATGATCTCAATGTGCTTGTCATTGATGTCAACGCCCTGCTGACGGTAGGGCTTCTGGACTTCCTGGATGAGGTAGTCGTGGACGGCGGAGACGCCGCGGATGCGCAGGACCTCGTGGGGAGACAGTGCGCCTTCGGTCAGCTGGTCGCCCTTGTTGACCCAGTCGCCGTCCTTGCAGCGGATACCGGCGCTGTACGGCAGGGCGTAGCTGACCACCTCGCCGTCGTCGGCAGTGATGGTCACGTTGCAGATGGTGATGCGCTTGCTCTCTTCCATGGTCACGCGGCCGCTGATCTCGGCCAGCTGGGCCATCTTCTTGGGCTTGCGGGCCTCGAACAGCTCCTCAACACGGGGAAGACCCTGGGTGATGTCGCCGCCGGCGACGCCGCCGGTGTGGAAGGTACGCATGGTCAGCTGGGTGCCCGGCTCACCGATGGACTGGGCCGCGATGATACCGACGGCCTCGCCCTCGCCCACCGGCTCCCCGATGGCCAGGTTCACGCCGTAGCACTTGGAGCAGACACCCTGGCGGGCGCGGCAGGTCAGGACGGAACGGATCTTCAGCTCGTGGATGCCCCTGTCCTCCAGGACCTTGGCGTCGTCCATGGTGAACATGTGGTCCTTGTCGAAGAGGACCTCGCCGGTGGTGGGATCCATCACGTCGCTGACGGGATAGCGGCCCTTGAGACGCTCGGCGAAAGGCTCGATGACCTGGCCGTTCTCGCTGATCTCGCGGACGGTGATGCCCTCGGTGGTGCCGCAGTCGTGCTCACGGATGATGACCTCCTGGGAGACATCGACCAGACGGCGGGTCAGATAACCAGAGTCGGCGGTACGCAGAGCGGTATCGGCCAAGCCCTTCCGGGCGCCTC
>ERZ809296.644-NODE-644-length-53051-cov-5.176221_pt1 | contig 53051 bp, 33 predicted proteins | sample MGYA00520511_ERZ809296 | MGnify/ENA primary metagenome ERZ809296 (study PRJEB31576, sample SAMEA3212662) | Homo sapiens | biome: human-gut; feature: human gut; material: fecal | place: Sweden | collected 2012 ...
GTTGCATTGCTATTTGGTGTACTGTTTTGACCTGAGCTTGTGTAGACACTATTTATGTGACACTTTGTTTTTTGGTTTGCAAACTTTGTTAGTCCGTGCTATACTGACTTCAAGATATTAAACTTTATAAAAAGGGGGGATCCCCCATGGAAGCATTTTTGTTTCTGTCCAGCCTCCGGCGGAGCCAGGCTCTGATGCGCCTGCTGGGACACCGGCAGACGTATCTGTTTGAATACTTTACCGTGCAGGACACCATGGTCATCCACAACAAGGATATGACCGTCTGGCGGAAGATCGAGCATTACCTCGGCGGGGACCAGAGCATCCGCCAGGGCCAGCTCCGCCCCGAAGACAGCTGGCAGATCCGGGAGCTGCTGACCGGCAGTCTCCACGGCCCCATGGAGCTGCGGGGCATCCGAACGCAGGGCGAGGAGACGGTGTACGAGGTGGACGCCGTCCCCTCTGAAGACGAGGCGGTCGGGACGATCTACCTGGGCTACATCCGGGACATCACCCTGGAAAAGGCCAAAGAAAAAAGTCTGCGCCAGCAGGCCCAGCGGGATTCCCTGACCCTGCTGTACAACAACATGACCGGCAAGGCCCTCATCGACCAGTACCTGCGGGAGAAGGACCCCTACGCCTCCTGCGGCCTGCTGGTCATCGACGTGGACTTTTTCAAGAATGTCAATGATCGCTACGGCCATCTCTTCGGGGATAAAGTCTTGCAGGAACTGGCGCATTTGTTGCAGACGCTGTTCAGCAAGAAAGATATCCTCGTCCGGGCCGGCGGCGATGAGTTTCTGGTCTTTCTGAAAGACGTGGACCACGCCACCCTGCTCAACAAGACCCGGCAGCTCTCCGAGTCCGTCCGCAAGATCCCCTTCTCGGAAAACGACTACTGCCTCACGTGCAGCATCGGGGCCTGCTTTCTGCCGGAAAACGTGTCTGGTTATTTATACAGCCAGCTCTTTGAAAACGCCGACTGGGCCCTTTACCAGGCCAAGAAGAACGGCCGCAATCAATACGTCTTCTGCGACGACCTCCGCCGCTACACCGAGTCCACGCCCCACGTGGCCCATCTGGACGCCGACGGGCCGGAGCTGGACACCCGCTACCTGCACAACGACCTGATCTCCACCGCCTTCGAGATCTTTGAAAAGACCAGTCGTTTTGAAGACGCCATCGACCTCTTCCTCAAGATCGTCGGCATCCGCCTACAGCTGGACCGCATCACCATCCTCTCCACCAACATCAAGGAGCGGCGGCACACCAAGCTCTTCCAGTGGCTGGCCCCCAAGGCTTCCTCTGCGCTGGCAGATACGGTCAGCTTTACCAAAGAGGATTTTCTCACCCTCTTTCAAAGCTATGACGAAAACGGCATCGCCGTATTGCAGCACGACAACCTCAGTATGTACTCCCCCGCCGCCCAGGCCCAGCTCATGCAGGGCGGCGTCAAGACCGCGGTCTACACCGCCATCTACAACGAGGGCGAGTATCAAGGGGCCGTGGCCTACATCGTCTGCGGCAGCAAACGCTTCTGGAGCACCCAGAGCCGCCGGGAGCTGGGGGAGCTGACCAAGATCATCACCGCCTATCTCACCCGCCACCTGGCCGCCAACGCCATCGACGGCGGCCGCATCACCGCGCCGGACTTCGACCGGCTCACGGGCCTGCTCTCCTTCACCCGCTTCCGGGAGGAGGTGGAGCACAAGATCGTGGGCGGCTACGCCGAGGGCTACCAGATCATCTACTGCGACTTTGAAAACTTCAAGTATTTCAACGAGGTCTACGGCTACGCCACCGGCGACAAGGTCCTGAAAGAGTTCAGCGACCTGCTCGTCGAGGCCGTAAAAACCAAGGGCGAGAGCTACCTCTGCCGCATCGTGGGCGACCAGTTCTGCCTCTATCTCCGCCACACCTCCCAGGGACTGGACGACTCCGTGGCCCGCTTTGCCGCGGCCTTTGGTCAGGCCTTTTCCCAGCGCCAGGCCCTGCTCTACCCGGAGGCCCACCTGCGGGTGCGTTTTGGCATCTACGCCGTGGAGCCCTCCTGTCTCAGTGCCTCCTCCGCCATCGACAAGGCCAACTTTGCCCGGAAGCAAATTCTATCGGACGCCCGTGAGCTGGTCCGCCTCTACGACAAGGAAACGGCCCAGCGCCAGACCCTGACCAACGAGCTGATGAACGGCCTCATCCGGGCCATGGAGCACCACGAGTTCAAGCTCTACCTCCAACCCAAGTTTTCTCTGGCTGACCTGACCGTCATCGGTGCCGAGGCCCTGGTCCGCTGGGAGAAGCCAGACGGGACCATTCTCTATCCCGACCAGTTCATCCCCATCCTGGAAAACAGCGGCCGCATTGTCGAGCTGGACCTCTACATGCTGGAGCAGGTGGCGGCCTTCTTGGAGCGCAACGCCAAGGCCGGGCGCAAGCTCATCCCCATCGCCGTGAACGCCTCCGTCCTCCTGGCGAAAGACCTGCGCAACGCCGAGACCTACAGCAAGATCCTCGCCGACCACCACATCAACGCCGCCCTCTTAGAGATCGAGCTGACCGAGACCGCCGCCGTCTCCGAGTTTGACTGTGTGAAGCGTCTGTTCGCCTGTTTCCAGGAGAAGAACATGCAGACCTCCCTGGACGATTTCGGCGCGGGCTACTCCCTCCTGAACTCTGTCGTAGACATCCCCATCAACACCGTGAAGCTCGACCGCAGCTTCCTCACCCGCTGCACCACGAACCAGCGGGGGCTTTACTTCCTCCAGGAGATCGTGAACATGGTCAAGGGCCTGGGCTACCAAGTCATCTGCGAGGGCATCGAGACCAAAGACCAAGTGGACCTCATGCGCTCCCTGGGCTGCGACGCCGCCCAAGGCTTCTGGTTCTCCAAGGCCATTTCGACCGAGGCCTTCGAGCAAAAATACATGACCGACTGACCAAACAACAAAGAACCCACCCCGGCGCTCCCCCTCCAACCAGGATACAGGGAGCGCCGGTTTTTGTACTACTTTTTCTCTCTCATACTTTGGTCGGATTGACAGGTCATGTCGAATCCGCTAAGATATTCTCGAACGATTTCAACCACATTCAGAAGGATCATTAGGACAAGGGGCGTGCCCCTTGTCCCGTAGTGCGCACTACGGGGCGGGCGCTTTCCTTTGCCTTGTGCTAATTCAAACGAGAGAACAGGAGGTTTCCTATGAAAAAACGACTACTCAGCTTGGCCCTGTGCCTAGCGCTTTGTTTGGGGCTGCTGCCCGTAGGCGTGCTAGCAACAGGCGGAGACACAGAGATGAGTACGAGCGGCAACACAACGGATGATGCCACAAACGCCGTGGCCAGTGTAACCAAAGATAGTAATACCACATACTATACAGACGTACAAACTGCCCTCGATAATGCCAGTAACGGCACCGTCCGTTTTCTTAAGTCGCTTCCCAATCAAGCGTTGACCGTTCCCGGCAATGTAACAATTGACTTGGGAAATAGGTCATATAGTGCAGATGTCGAGCGAAAGTTGATCCTCAATGGTGCTGTCACCTTTCTGAGTAAAGGTTCTCCTATGTATTCTCCAGCAGGCGGAGATAGTGAAACAGTGAGTTACCATGATACTGACTTTAGCATTCCCGTCACCGTAGCAAACAACGGCAAAATGATCGTCCCCAAAAATTATGATAGCGACACACCGAACCGATTGAGCTTTTCCTCTGTTACTGTTGAAAACAGCGGCGACACACAGTTGGACGGCGGCTCATACAGCAACATCACCATCTCAGATGGCGGTAAAGCGTCAATCTCCGGTGGGAGGGTTTCTTCTCTTGAGATTCTGGGGACTTACGATATAAAACTTACCGGTGGTAGCTATAATAGTATCAGAATTTTAGAAACAACGTATGGTGGTGAAACATTCCGTACCGTCACCTACGAACAGTTCAAAGCTCTGTTGGAAGATGGCTATGGATTCTACCAAAAAGAACATAATCGGTGGGTAGATGCAGGTGCTATGCAAAGTGATCCTTCTTATTTCTCCATAAGAGGTAAGCACCTCTCAGACATTACCGTTGCACCTCTACCAATCACCTGCGTATCTATCACTGGCCAGGCCAGCATAGAATATGCAGAAACTGGTGATAAAGCAACGCTCACGGCAGAGATACAAACTCCGTCTATGGAAAGCAATAAATTTGCTTTCCAATGGTATCAGGTGAAGGATGGTATAAAAGCCCCAATTTCAGACGCCACTGAAAACACCTATGTCATCCCCGCCAATCAAGCCCTTGGCTCCTACACTTATCAGGTTGAAGTCAACAGTGACGGTTATGTTGTAGAAAGTGCACCGTACACTGTAACCATCACTCCGCGTGTACTATTGGCTCCAGTTGCTGATGAAGCATCTCGTACAAAAGTCTATGATGGCACAACGGATACAGCATTTACAATCACCGGCTTTTATGGAGACAATAATTATCCAACAATTTTCCCTTTGACGGAAGGTATAGATTTTGTTCTTACAAAGGCGTATTATGAGCGGCCGGATGTCAGCAAAAATCAGTCGCCTGATATAACAAGCGAATTAAGTATAATGTATACTGTTGAATTAAAGAACACAAACTATAGCTTCTCTAGTCAAGAGCATTCAATGGTAGATAGTGGTTCATATGGTGCATTTATCTCTAAAGCTACCGTGCCTAAGGCCACAGAGGGTACACTAACAATAGCAAACAACCGCAAATCAACGTATACAATTGACCTCAAAGCTCTGCTTCCTACGCTGGAGGCGCCCAAGAGATACGGCACGATTAGCTGGGGAACACCAGAAGTCAGCCTGAATAATGCTTATTACATCTCTGGTGCCAAAATCAATGACGGTGTTTTATCCCTTCCGATTCAGGCTAACAAAGTCGAAGCTACTGGAAAAATCGGCACAGTGAAAGTCATAGTTACTACAAGGAATTACAATGACTTCACCCTAACTGTTAATATCAATGCGGAAAATAAAATCACTCCTACTGGTGAAGCCACTCTGAGCAAAACGAAACTGATTTATGGCGAAGCCCTCAATACCATCCGTCTTTCTGGGGTAATGATGGACGGCGACACCGAGGTCAAGGGGACGTTCAGTTGGCAATCCCCTAACGAAATCTTGAACGCAGGTCAGCGGGAAGTCGGTTGGAAGTTTGTCCCGGCTGACAACAGATACATGGAAGTCAGTGGTAGCGCTAAGATCGACGTCGCCAAGGCAACGCCTACTGGAGCACCTGGCTACACAGCAATCACAGAAAGTGGCAAGACATTGGCAGACGCAGGGCTAAGCGTAAACGCAAACTGGCCCACAGGCAAGTTAGCATGGACAGAAGTAGACAGCGAAGGTGACGTCTACCAGATGTACGAAGAACAGTATGGAGATGTTGAAGTCACTGCCAACACGGCCTATCCGTGGATGTTTGTCCCTCAAGATAAGGACAACTATGAAGTCCTCACCGGCACCATCACCCTCTGGCACAAGTCCAGCTCCGGCAGTTCCTCCGGGTCGGTGACGCCGGGGACAAAGACGGACACGGTGAAGAACCCCGACGGGTCCACCACGAAGACGGAGACCAAGGCCGATGGGTCCAAGACGGAGACCACCACCGCCAGCAGCGCGGGCGGGTCCACGGGGACCACGGTGACAAAGACCGACGCCAAGGGCAACACCACGACCGAGGCCAGCGCCAAGCTCAGCGACCGGGATGTGAAGGAGGCGCAGGAGAAGGGCAAAGCCGTGACCGTTCCCGTGAAGGAGATCGAGGCAGCGAAGGACGCCAACGCCGCCGCAAAGATCAAGATCGACGTGCCGAACAACGCCGACAAGACGACCGTCGAGATCCCTGTGGAGAACGTCACCTCCGGCACCGTCGCCGTCATCGTCCATGAGGACGGCACGGAGGAGCTCGTCAAGGACAGCAAGCCCACAGAACACGGCGTGCAGCTGGAGCTCAGCGGCAGCACGACGGTCAAGATCATCGACAACTCCAAGACGTTTGACGACACCAAGGGACACTGGAGCCGGGACGAGGTGAACTTCGTGGCCGCCCGTGAGCTGTTCAACGGTGTGGGCGGCAACCAGTTCGGCGTGTCCCAGCCCATGACCCGCGGCATGGTCAATACGGTCCTGGCCCGCCTGGCCGGCGTGGACACCACCCCCGGCCAAGGGCAAGCCTGGTACGAGGTCGGCACCGACTGGGCCAAGAAAAACGGCATCTCCGACGGGACGGACCCCACCGCCCCCGTGACGCGGGAGCAACTGGCCACGCTGCTGTACCGCTACGCCGGGTCCCCCAGCGTGAGCGGCACCCTGCACGCCGCCGACGCCGCCAGCGTCAGTGACTACGCCGAGGACGCCCTGCTCTGGGCCAATCAGAATGGCATCGTAAACGGCGTAGGCAGCAACACCATCGCCCCCAAGGACAACGCCCAGCGGGCGCAGGTGGCCGCCATGCTGGCGCGGTACCTGCAAAACCAATGATCTGATCCCCCTCTCTGAAAGAAATCAAGTAGGCGGCTCCCGAATTTGGGGAGCCGCCTACTTGATTTTGTTATCACGATCCGATCACGCAAAGCGCTGGATCAGGATCATTTGGCCCGGTACAGGAAGGTCACGATCTGCCCGCGGGTGCAGTCACTCATGGGGCTAAACGTGGTCTCGCTGGTGCCGGTGGTGATCTTCTGCTGCACCGCCCACTGGACGGCCTTGGCGTAATAGGCGTCGGCCTCCACGTCGGTAAAGGGCATCGTGCCGCTCACCTCCGGGGACCCGGCGTTCCGATACAGGAACGTCACGGTCTGCCCACGGGTCACGGTGGCGTCGGGGCTGAACGTGGTGGCGGAGGTGCCGCTCGTCACGCCCTTCTCCACGGCCCACAGGACGGCGTCGTAGTAGTAAGCGTCTGCCTGCACGTCAGTGAAGGGGTTCTTCCCGTTCTCGACCTTGGGGGACCCAGCCGCCCGCCACAGGAACGTCACCATCTGGGCGCGGGTGCAGGAGGCATCGGGGCTGAAGGTCGTGGCGGAGGTGCCGCTGGTGATCTTCTGCTCCACGGCCCACAGGACGGCGTCGTAGTAGTAAGCGCCTTCCTTCACATCCACGAAGGGATTCTGTGCCGTGCCGCCGTTCTGGGTCCACTTGGCGTAGACCGTGGTGTTGGCCGTCAGCTTCACGCTGGTCACGGTCTTGGTCAGCGCCTTGTCGCTGAACCAACCGGCGAAGGTGTACCCCGCGCGGGTGGGCTTGTAGGCAGCCAGGTCGATGGTCGTCCCGCTGTCCTTCGTGATCTTGTCGATCGCGCTGCCGCCGTTGGTGTCAAAGGTCAGGGTGTAGGTGCTCACTGCACCGCCTCCCCCCCCGCCGCCACCGCCGCCAGGCGTAGGCGCAACGTACTTGGTCCAGCCAATGGCAAACGGGGAAAGACTGGTAACATGGAAGCTGATGCCATTTTCACCCTTCGTGATGGGTGTGATTTCTTCAACCTCGCCAGCTTTCTTGCCGTTCATATCAACGGTTAACATGTGGACGATCCGGAAGGTGTCCTGTTTGTTCGTTCCATCAGGATACGGAATGGTAACATATACGCCGTTTGCAGGGAAGGTAGTAACAGAAGTTCCATCAGATGCTTTGAGCACAATGTCATAGAACACAATGCCGTCCTTGCGCCCGGTGAGCGTAGTTTTCAGTTTTGTCTCGATGTCTGTGATGCTATTCAAGTTTGCATCTTTAAGGCTCTTGGGCACCTCATAATCGTTCAGTCCCTTTGCCTCTACCTGATATGCCGTAGCCGTAACTGCAATGCTGCTGCTTACGTTTGTGACCGTAACTGTATAGCTCCCGTCCGAATTGTAAACCACCTGTGCATTGTCAGGAAGGCCCTGTAAGCCCATCACGGGTTTCTTGGGAGTAAGTTTGAAGGAGAGTGTGCCGCCTTTCCGAATCTGATTCGCTTCTCCATAATCCGCCGGGTATTTTGTGACGGAAGAGATGCTGTATGTGTCGTTGTCCGTGGCTGTCGGAATTGCATACAGATGTAGGTCTTCAAAATCGGCCTTAACCGTTGTGTTTTCACTGATCGCATCAATGGTGTAGGTGTTGGACAGTTCATTGGTTGGCTGATTATTTACCGTCCACACCACTGCCTTACCGTTGTCAGGTTTTGCCGTTAGCACGATCTTCTTGCCCTTGTCCACCTGAATGCCTGTATCAGCATTAATCGGTTGCAGGTTATTCTCATACCCAGCTTTGGCTTCCAGGCTACCGCCTGTGCCGCATTCAGTCTTGAAGGGCACGCCCTGGTTGACTTCGAAGTTTGCTGCTATCGTATGATGATCCGTCACATCAGACAACGTCAGTGTCCGCGGGTTTTCTTGAGATACAGTGCCACCCGTCCACTCCTTCAAGTGGTGGCCTGCTTCCGGTTCTGCCGTCAGGACAACGGAATCGTGCCGCTTGACTTCCAACGTATTGTTCGTAATCGTTGCGGGCTTTTCGTTTACCATTGCCGTCACACTGCCCTGTCCCGACACATTCACTGTAATGTTGTATGTGGGGATCGGTTCAAACTGGACATAGACACTTTCGTTTGCCGTCAGGTTCTTGATTTCATACGTTGTGTTTTCCGCAACACCGATTTCAGCGCCACTTGTCGCCGCATCGTACCACTGTTTGACCTGGTAGCCCGCCGCAGGGGTCGCTGTGAAGGTAATGTTGCTGCCTGCGTTTGCTTTCCCGTTGCTGTCCAGGCCACTTGCTGCCAGTGTGCCGTTGTCCTTTCCGCTTGTCTGGATGATACCATAGGTCACCTGATACTTTGCCGTAGTCAGTGCGTAACAAGCCTGAACAGATGTATTCTTAGACACAGTCAGTACATATGGATCACTATTGCTCTGAACTGTTTTTTCATCCACTTTCCAGCCAACAAATTCATAGCCTGTTTCTGGTGTGCTGGCGGTAAAGGTGACCTGCTTATCGCCCTTCACGGATGCAGGACTCGTCAAAGTCGTTTCGTCCACTTTTGCCGTGATCGTGCCGCCTTCCGTTGCAGAGAATGTGATCTGATACGACTTGCGAACGATTGTGACCTTAATGTCAGCGCCCTGTGTCTCAGACACATTGCAGGTCAGCTTGCCGTCCGTTGACGTATACGGCGCACCGTTCAGTGTCCAGCTCTCGATTTCATAACCATCGTTCAGGCCATTCACGGTTACTGTCAAAACACCAGACGTGGTAACAGAGTTTCCAGATTTCACCGTTTCCGACGAGGTACCAGTATTCGCAAGGAACGTCACATCCAGCGTTGCGCCATGCCCGGTATCACTGGTTGGGTCGATCGCATAGGTAATTTCATTGCTTATTTTTTCAAACTGAACTTGGACCTTCTTTGTCGTGTCATTATCTTCCTCACCAATGTCCAGCACCGGCGAAGTCGTTTGCTCCTCACCATTCAGCAACCACTTGGTCACTTTATATCCAGCTGCCGGTTCTGCCGCAAAGGTGACCTTGGAATCACGGTATACGTTTGTCAAAGTCCCACTAGTAACCTCGCTAGAAGTTGTACTCTGTCCATTCCGGGTCACAGTGGCCTGAATCGTACCATCAAAGCCGCCATCCGTTTCATTGTTCTTATCCACCACCGAGAACTCCACCGTCGCCTTAGGCAGCGCCTTAAAGCTCACCGTCACCGTCAAATCGCTGGTGATGCCAGTGGTAGCATCTGGCGTGTAGGTGTAGGTCTGGTTGTCGGAGTTGGCAACCTTTGTGATTTGATCGCTGGTCAGGGTTATAGGATTGGCGTCCCCCACTTTCACTTTCCAGGTATCTACCTCATAGCCAACTTTCGGTGTTGCAGTGAAAACAATGTCTTTTGTACTTCCGTAGGGAACAGTGCTTTCGGACAGTTGCATGCCATTTGCAGTTACGGTGCCATCTGCATCTGTTGGCGTGGTAATTTTAATTACGGGCTTCTTCACAAAGTTCGCCACGATGTTAATATTGCTATTGACACTATCAATCGTAAAATCGCTGTTCTGCCCCAGTTCCTTTATCTTAGTGTCACCGTCGTATAGTGCGACATCCATAAGCTGGTAACCTGAATTTGGGTTTACTTTAACCCGCAACCCAGTCGCTTGCAGAACAGAGCTGCCAGATGCAACAACTTCATCATCCGTTCCAACTTTGTAGACGGTAATTGTCCCGCCAACACTGTTCTCCGCTTCACCCAGCATGGTCTTCGTTGTAACTGTATACGAGTTGGGCGTTTTGCACTTAACTGTCCAAGTAAAGTCTTCAGACAAATCGGAAACCTTCCAGGATTTTTTATCGTTAGATAGATTATTATCCTGCATTGCATTTCCTGCGCTGTCTGTCCACTCATCCACGATCCAGCCGTTCGGCAAAGTAATTTGTACAGTAAGATTGTCGTGTTTATTGGCCTGATAAATATATATACTATTTGCCGGAGTCACATTCTGAGTGCCTTCTTCCGTAATAAAGGTAACTTTCGCACCTTCAATTGTCAGAGGCTCTGTATTACCATCCTCCTTGCTATTCACCAAGGCAATTGATACCTTTTGCTCCGTCGTACTTTCTACCAAGACAGTAACCTTTGTGTCTGCACTAATCGAAGATAACTTATAGCTCGATCCAGTGTAATTTTTTCCATTCTCTTGAATGATCTCTGTCTTGCTGCTTCCAGTGGTAATTTCCCATCCTTTAATGGAATAATCATCGTTTACCTTTGCTGTTAGCTGTACAGTATCCAGGGGGCTCAAACCGCTTTTATTTGCAAATGGGCTGCCTTCGGTCGCACCATTCATATAATGTGCTTTCACCGTTCCCTTACCATCTTCAACCTCAAAAGCCAGAGTGTAGTTAACAGCTTCAAACTCCGCAGTCACAGTGTAGCCTTTGTCAGCTGCATTTGTCGGCTGTACTTTATCTGCAACAATAATCGTTGGTGCCGTATTAAGCGTTCCACCCGTTCCATTTAGATAGACTGGATTACCATTTACTATCCACTTCTTAACCTTATAGCCCTTATGGGGGCTTGCCGTAGCAGTCAGCTTTGCACCCTTTGGCACCTCTGTTCCATTGCCGAGGTTAAAGGTATTGCTGCCTGTCGTGTTCGTTACCGTATACTGCAACGTCACAGTACCATTATTGCTGTTCGTCGCGTTGGTCACCTTAACCACATCATCGCTGACCGTATAAACCTGCGTCGTATCCAAAATGACAAGGTATCTCGAATCAATCGTTTTCGCGTTGTCATCCGTGCCAGGCGTATACGTCACATTGATCGGATACTGCCCTGCTGCTGCGCCGGTCGTTACACCGGCACAAGTAACGTTGATTTTGCCGTTAAACAAGCTCTGATCGGCAGACACAATGTTCTCTAGCGTATAGGAGGTAACGTTATTTTCCACCTTCGGCACGATCTTCACCGTGCGCTTGCTAACGTTGATGGTCTTAGTAGCGGTAAAGCTTTTACCGTCAACTGTACAAGTAGCCGTAATGGTATAATTACCAGCAGCTTTGGGTGCAAACTTATTCTCAGCAATTGCGTTGCTGACTGTATTACCAGCAGCATCCTTCACCGAATACCTCACGCTGCTCGTCACATCTGTCGCCGTGCCTTCTGTTCCGCTACTCTCAGCCCCGCTCAACAACGTAGCCTTCAAATCAATGGCCGCATCTCCATAGGTCATGCTGTTCGGGCTGTCGATCACCAGCTTCTTCTCGCCGGGGACCACAACGTTGATGGTAATGGACCCAGCAGAAGCCGAACCCATGTGGATCTCGCTGCCCTCATAGGCCGCCGTGATCGTATACACACCCGCAACGGAGGGTTTCCACGTAGCGGTCGCCACACCGTCTTCACCGATGGTTCCAGTCACCGTCCCGCTGCCATCACCGACAGAGTTGACGATCTTGAACACAACGTTGCCAGTAGGCTTATCCGAAGCTCCTTCATTAGCGTCGTTGACATTGGCAGTCAAAGTAACCGTAGTTCCCTCTACATAGGTCTGTTGACTTTTGGTAGCATCTTCTTTCGTAGTAGATTGTACCAGGTCGTTGACATCAATCCTTTTAGAGTCGTTAATTTTCAGAACGATCGTAGTCTCAACATCTGCGGCATACTTACTCTCACCGATTTTTACAAACCAGAAATCGCTAGCAGGTTTATCTTCAGTTGCATTCTCATGGCAGTTGTATACTTCGACAGTAGGGTGACCAGCATAAGTATATTTCTCGTTTGCAGTGTAGGTAGTTTTTGCAGTTTCACTCTCCTCGTCTCGATACTCATAAGTTACCGCCGGTGTTGTTGTTCCGTTAAATGTAGTATCTGGGTCTAATTGATCGAAGGAGATGGTTTTCAATTCCTCTGTCGTATTCTCTCCTGTTCCAGTTTTAATAGTATACGTCAGCTGTACATTCTTAGACTCTTCGGAAATCTCCGTGGCGTTTTCACCATTGATGGAATAGTATTTCCCGTCTTCTCCTAAGTACACGGTTGCATCATTCGTTGTGTATACAGTATACTTTTTATTTCTTACAGTTACTTCTACAGGTACTTCCTTTGTTTCTCCGGTCTTTACTTCGTTCGTTTCCACATAGGAAGCATTCACCGTAGTACCTGCCTGTTCGCTGCTCAGCGTCGTTGTACTCTTCGCCTGACCGACTTCCAGAGTAAGCGGTTCCGTGTAGATATACAGGTTCGCATTATAGTACACCTGACAACGGAATTTATCGCCATCCATCTCATCCTTCACTTGAGAAATACTGATTGTATTACCACGGGCATAATCCACCCATTCTTTACTTTTGGTGTCGTACTTCTCCCAGGTGTAATGAATCTTCTTATCATTTCCATCCTGATCTAAATATTCCGCCTGAACGGTGGCTGTAGCCGTGCCGCCTACGTAGGTGCTGAACGTGTTGTTCTCACCCGGTTGCTTCTTGATGATAAATTTACCGCTGTTTTGCATCAGGGTATACGCCTCGGCTTTTGTGGAGAAAATGCTGGCAGTTCCACCCTTGGTGATGTTCTTCATGCAGTAGGTATAAGAATTATTGGGGTCAACGCTGGTATCCGTATAACTTGTCGCTGTCCCAGGGACTGTGTCTACAAGAATCTTTTTCCCAGCTGACGTGATCTGATAAATCTCATACGACCCAGCACCAGGAATGGCGTCCCACTGCAAGGTCACGCTGTCCGACGTCACCGCTTCTATCCGCAAATTTCTGGGAGGACTGGGAAGTTGGTTTACGTTGTCCAGTTGATACTCCAACACCAAAACTGGGTTTCCATTTAGCTCAGCTTCTCTCGTACCAAACTGCCAGTCGAATGTATATCCAGTCGCATCTTTCGGCAGATTGTCCACGGTGGCAGTATAGGTCTTACTTTCGCTTTTTCCAGTTCCTCCACCAGCGTTTGCTTCAAATCCCGCCAAAACGCCAACGGTCAATCCACCAGCACCTACGCCCGCTTTTGCCTCAAATTCATAGGAATATTCAAAGTTGTGTTCTTGATTTTGTTCCTTTACTCCCTCAATTTGTGTATTACTACCTTCCGCATTGGTTACGGTTTGTTTCTTTCCAATTGCTTTGAATCCATTCGTATTGCCTACACTTGTACTTGTATAGCTAGATGGGTCACCAGGCGTACTATTCAGCACATTTCCCCGAATCGGCTCCAACCCTTCTGTTTGCGTCGCAATTTCATCATAGCTGTCCACAGAAAGTATCACCGTTCTCGGTGTCATAGGCACAGATACCGTGGAGGGCTGCCAACTACCTTTGACTTCCATTCCTGGCGTTATTCCAAGCTCCTTTGCCGCTTTCTGCCGTTCAGCTTCTTTATTTGTTATGGCCTCCCATGTACTCTTTCCCAGCTTTCCTTCCAAGTAATTATCCAGATAGGTATTATAGTTAGCCTCATCTAATGTATAACCTGGCACCCAAGTCTCATACTGATACTCCATAAAGGGCACAGCATAGACTATCGCGTAGTCATCTCCAGCGCTACCACTGTAGGCAACAGAAATCGTTTTCGTCGTACTACCCTCATAACTATAATTGAAGGAATGTTTCGACTGTGCTTCTGCCTCGATAGAAGCGATTTTCACACCAAACACGGAAAAGTCCTGTTCAAAGGATACATAGGTACCAATCGACAGACCACCGCCTGCTGTTGCACTGCTTGTAATCCCATTTCCTTTTCCGTAAGCCGTCTGAGACTGATTCAAATAGCCTCTCGTGTCCTCCAGGTCCTGGAAATACGGCGCCGACTGCAAAATCGTCAGCACCTCCGGCTTCGTCCAGGTAACTTCCTGCCCCTTGTACCGCATCAGCGTACTGTCGTTATCACAGTCCACCGCCGCCAGCGAGAGATACAAGCTGGCTCTGCGCTTGTTCTGATCCCGGTTATAGGAGCTTTCAAAGTTCATCACCTGCTCCTGGCCGTACCAGTAGTCACTATCGCTATTGCCAGGATTTTTCTTATTGATGTAACCAATGTCATACCAATACCGGTCAGAGTCATCGTGCTTCATCCCGAACGCATACACGATCTGCTCCTGACCATTCCGGTTTCCATTAAAGTTACCCGCCACAACGTTGACCACAAAGATCTCTTCCTTGTTGGCCTTTTTGCCGTTGTCCTTCTTGTACTCACGGTTTGTAGAAATCTCTGTCAGCTTTTCCAAACTAAACTTATTGGTATTATCGCTATTCTTCGATGTATCCACGCTGTAAAGACAGCCGGACAGAAATACCTGCTCTGCATAACCCACGCCCTGAGTCGCCGCACAAGTCAAAGAGACAGGAGGAATCAATTGATCATTGTTATCTACTACTCGACCTAAAAGGTCTTTTTTGTCAAATGTAACAGTCTCCCAGCCGTTAGCGCGGTAATCTTTTCCATCAATTATATTGTATGATATATAGTCACCATTAATTCCAGAAACAGCCGTACCTGCAATAGTACCCATAACTCCAGGATAACCAGCTATGACAAGTTCATCCTGATTATCATTATCAATATCTCCTGTTGCAACATTTGCATAGCGGGCCATTGCAAGATTACTACCCTGTTCTTGTATTTTTAATGAAATTTCTTTCTGCTGCTTCAATTCGTTGTTTTTTTGAAGCGCATAGATTCTTACTTTACCATCTGCTATGTTACTCGCCCCATAGCCCATATTCTCCGCAATGACAAGCTCATCCTTATCGTCTGCATTGAGGTCACCAAAAGCTAAGGTTACTACGGCTGTGCCCAGCTTTAGTTTTTGACCGCTTGCATTGCCGTTATTCGGTTTTGTCACTGCTTGTGTTGTAATTTCTGTTAATGCTCCGCCCTCATACCTATATAAATGCACTTCCTGCTTATTATCACTTTCAGTGCCAGTAGCAGTATACACCGCAATCTCGTCATAGCCATCGCCATCCATGTCGCCAGCGGCAATGTCAAACATAGCGTCGTATTCCCAGTTCCAAATAACATTTGTTTTATTGGATGCGTCTCCAACAAAGGGATTATGTCCTATCTTTGTACCACGAACATATCTCTTATTTCCGCCCTCTACCTGATAGAGATAGAGATGAACATCCCCGTTATCATCTACTACCAGCTCAGCCACATAGTTATCCTTACCTGTGTTCGGAGAGAAAGCCTCAGATTTGCTATACTGATAGACTATGTGTTTGTTCGCAGAGTTAATGTCACTACCGGATTCCACATGATTGTACGTTGTACTATCATCAATGCTCCCATTTTTTGCAAAGAGGGCACCATTCTTACTATTCCCATTTTCATAATCTACTGATGCACCAGACCGCCAATAGCCCATAGCGCCATAGGAATTATCCTTACTTTTCCAATTGGTGCCAATCTTGCTATTGTCCCTATATTCCATCGGAATATTATCCAGGATGCTCCAGCCGTAGTGGATACTGCCGTTGAAGTTCACGTACAGCTCATTGATGACGTTGGTAGCAATGGTGTTGCCTACTTCCGCCTTGCCATACGGCTGATCTTTCGGTTTTTCACTATCTGCCACGTTCCGGCTCAGGCCCAACGCGCTGTACGTGTTGGCCGAGAGCTTGCTTTCGGTTTGGGTGGCTGTGTTGCTCTTTTCCCCTGTGGCCGACGCCCAGACGGGTAGGGTCTGGGGGGCTAGGGTGAGGAGCATGGTGAGGGCCAGCAGCCAGCTCAACGCTCGTTTCTTCATCCCGTTTCCTCCTCTTTTTTCGTTCCGCTTTTTGTTGGGAATACAGTGATCCCATACTATCTGCTCCCTATTTTACAAAGAAATGGGAAGAGCCCCAGAAAAGTACCAAAATTGTTACCTTTCTGGGGCTCTGTCTTGTGATTTCTTCCGTTTTATGTGTCGTTCTCAGTTTGGTTCTCGTTTGACGAGGCAGCGCTTCTTGTAAAACGCAATGCCGTAGCACAGGATCTCGTCATATTCATCCCGAAAATCTTCCGCGTACTGCCGCGCTTCGATCTGGCGCAGCGCCGCGTCACACGCCGCAGGCAGTTCCTCAGGAGACTTGGCAACCTTCGCCTCGAAGATCACAACACGGGAATTTTCTTCGTCGTAAACCACCATATCGCTTCTCCCCTCGCCGTGCTCCCGGTTGGATTCTACGGAATAGTGGAAGCTGGCCAGCATATTCATGCCCAACGTTTTGCCGAAGCGCCGCGGGCGAGTGATGAGCATCACTTGGACTCCAGAAGTGTTCAATATTTCCCCGATCAGGCCGGTTTTATCGATGTAATAGCATCCGCTCTTTCGGATCTTTTCGCAAGGATAAAGCAGCAGCGCATCCCCCGGCGAAAGCCGGTCGGGATGCGCTGTTGCTTTATGATGAGGTTGGGATCGAGGGTCAGTTTTCCTTGCTTTGCTCGATCTGCGGCGGCTCTGCCTTGCCTTGGTCGGCTTTCAGCCACTTGAACAGGCCCACCAGCATCCCCAGGATCACAAACAGGAACGGGATCGACAGAACGATGCACAGGGTCTTGATGGCGGAGAAGGGAGCGCCGGTGAAGAGGAACGCCATGGGGATCAGCACCAGCACCACGCACATGATGAGGCGGAAAGCCGTGTTGGGGTTGCCGTTGCTGTCCAGGGACTTGGACCCCGCCACGGCGATGGCGAAGGACGCCGAGTCCAGGGACGTCGCCAAAAAGCCGATGGTCACGACGGCAAAGACAATGGGCAGGACCACCTTGCCCAGGGGGAGCGTTTCAAAGAGGGTCATCAGGCCCGCCTGCATGTCCTCTGCTTTAGACAGCTCGAACTGGCCCGTCAGCTCGGCGTGGAGGCCGAAGCTGCCGTTGATGCCGAACATGATCCAGGTGCCTACGCTGATGCCGCCCAGGCAGCTCAGGACGACGGCCTTGATGGTCCGGCCCTTGGAGATCTTGGCAATGAAGATGCCCATGAGGGCGGCGTAGTTAAAGGCCAGGGTGAAGAGGAAGATGGTGTTGGCCTCCGGGAAGCCGCTGTTGCCGATGGGGTCGGTAAAGAGGCTCATGTCGATGTAGTTCGAGAGCATCTTGCCGCAGCTGTAGGTGAAGTTCTTCAGGATGAACCCGGTGGGGCCAAAGATGAAGATGAAGGCCATGAGGCCGATGGCCAGATACATAGTCAGATCACTCAGCCGCTTCATGCCCTTTTTCACGCCCACAAAAGAAGTCAGTGTAAACACCGCGCCCACGATGAGCAAAACGATGAGGTTCACGGCAAAGCTGGCGTCCACACCGAAGACCTTGGAGATGGCCGCCGTGATGATCGGCACACCCACGCCCATGGACACAACACCCACGCCGCCGATGATGCTCAGGATGGTCAGGGCGTCGATGATCTTACCCAGGGGCTTCTTATACTTGTAGTTCCCCATCATCTCGCCGCAGATGGCGCTGACCCGCAGGTGCGGGACTTTTTTCACATAGAAGCCGTAGGCCATACACACGCCCAGCAGGACGAACACGACCTGCACGGCAAAGCCCCAGTGGAAAAACGCATAGGGCAGGGCATATTCTGCGGCCTCGCGGGAGTAAGGCTCCAGGCCGAAGGACGGCTCGGCCAGGTAGAAGGACCACTCCACGAAGGAGTAGTAGACGGCCGTAGCCGCCAGGGCTGCGCACATCATCATGGCGATGTAGCTGAACAGGGAGTATTCCGGTTTGCCGTCGCCCAGCTTGATCTTGCCGTACTTGCCAAAGGCCAGATACAGGCAGACGAACAGGCCGATGAAGACGAACCAGAGGATGGGAACGCCGAAGATCGCCGTGGCGTAATCGAAGATCACGTTGACCGCGTTGATCGTTGCATCCGGCTTCACGATCACCAGGGCTACGAAGGCCACGATGAGGGCCACGCAGGTGATGGAGATCGGTTTATCGATCACTGATTTTTTCATAAATTCTCTTTCTCTCATCGCGTGGATGAAGTGTTTTTTATTGAAGCGCACGCTCGATGCGGTCAAACGCCTCTTTCAGGGTTTCTACGTTGCAGGTGCAGGCAATGCGGATGTAGCCCTCGCCGCAGGCACCGAAGGCGTTGCCGGGCAGGGTCAGGACGTGGGCCTTCCGCAGGATCATGTCGGCGGCATCCACGCTGTTCAGGCCCGTGCCCTTGATATTCACGAACAGGTAGAAGGAGCCCTTGGGGGGATAGAGCACGCTGAGCTTGGGAATGGCGTTGATGCGCTCGGCGGCGTAGAACATTCTTTTCCGGTACTCCTCGATCATCGGGGGCTGGATCTCTTTCCGGTAGCGCAGGGCATAGATGCCGGCCCGCTGGGAAATGGAGGGGGCGGTGAAGACCACGTTCTCGTTGACCTGCTGGACGATCCGGATGATATAGTCGGGGGCGATGATATTGCCCACGCGCCAGCCGGTCATGGTGAAGTTCTTGGAGAAGGAGTTCAGGATGATGGTCCGCTCCTTCATGCCGGGCAGGGAGGCGAAGGGCACGAAGGGGCTCTGATAGCTAAACGCCGTGTAGATGTCATCGGCCACCACGATGAGGTCATACTTCTCGGCGATGGCAGCGATCTTCTGCATGGTCTCCACAGACAGGCAGTTGCCGGTGGGGTTGCTGGGCGAGTTGATGAGCAAGGCCTTGGTCCGCTCGGTGATGAGGCTCTCCAGGCGGTCCACGTCGATCTGGAAGTCCTCCTCCTCATAGGTGGGCAGCTCCACGGGGATGCCGCGGGCCAGCTCGATCTGCTGGGGATAGGGGGTGAAGTACGGAGCCTGGACGATCACCTCGTCACCGTCGTCCAGAATGGACTCCATGACCAGGTACATGCCCTCGCAGGCGGAGGTGCAGACGAAGATCTCCTCGTCGGCCACATCCATGTTGTACTCTTCCTTGTAGAACTTGCTGATCTCCTGGCGCAGCTCCGGGTCGCCGCGGAATTCCGTATACTTGGTGTGCCCGGCCTTTGCGTCGGCAAAGGCCTTGTCGATGATCCGCTCGTGAGTGATGAGGTCCGGGTCGCCCAGGCTGAGGTTGATGACATCGTCAAAGGACTTGGCCAGCACGTCGGACTGGCCCATGGCCGTGCTCTGGTCCTTCCAGTAGCGCTTGGCAATAAACTTATGCTTCATGGTCTCTCCTTCCCGGGCAGCTCAGCGAACGGCGCCGCTGTCCTTCATGGCTTGGATCTCTTCGGGAGAATACCCCATCGAGGTCAAAATTTCTTCCGTGTCCGCCCCGATGGTCCCAGTGGGCTGGTACTCCTTCCGGTCGTAGTCGCTGAACCAGATGGGCGGGTTGGGCATCATGACGGTGGTGTGGTCGGCGTCGGGATATTCGACGGGGACCATGTAGCCGTTCTCGATGGCCTGGGGGTCACTGCTGACCTCATGGGACTTCATCATCACCTCGCAGGCGACATTATTGGCGCTGAAGTAGTCCCGCCACTCCATGGCGGTCCTAGTCCGAAAGATCTCGTTGCAGCGCTTGATGACATCCACGATGACACCGGTCTCCTGCATGGTCTCGATGGTGGCGCAGCGGGGGTCGTCGATGATCTCCTCAATGCCGTAGAGCTTGGCCAGCTTCTCCTTGTCCTCGACATATTCGTTGCAGTACACGCCGATCCAGCGGCCGTCCTTGCAGCAGTAGGTCTGGTTGAAGGGGTCGGTGGGGCGCAGGGGGTCGGGGTTCAGGTCCTTCCGGTCAAACTGGGTCTGGACCACGCCGATGGCGTTGCACCAGATGCCGCTGGCGAAGAGAGAGGTATTGACCTTCGTGCCCAGGCCCGTCTCCTTCTTGGCGTACAGGGCCATTAAGATGCCCGCCAGGAAGGAGGAGCTGGTGGCCATATCACCGAAGGCATACGTCGGCAGAAAGGGGAAGGAGCCCTGGGTCTGCCAGTCGGCAATGGGGCCGGAGCGCAGCCAGAAGGCACTGATGTCAAAGCCGGGGTTGGAGGCCACCGGGCCCTTGTCGCCGTAGCCCAGGAAGTGGGCATAGATGAGGCCGGGGTTCCAGGCCTTCAGCGTCTCGTAGTCCAGGCCGTTGCGGAGCAGGGACTTTTCCCGGACGTTGGTGATGAACACGTCGGCGTCCTTCAGCAGGTCCATCAGAATTTTCTTACCTTCAGGGGTCTTGAAGTTCAGGGAGAGGAACTTCTTGTTGCTGTTGTGGATGGTGAACAGGGGGTTCAGGTCATCCTCATAGGGGGTGAACTCATGGGTACCGGCCAGACGCATCACGTCGCCGTCCAGCGTCTCCACTTTGATGACCTCTGCGCCGTAGGCACACAGGACACGGGCCGTGGTGGGGGCGGCCACCACAGTGCCCATCTCTACGACTTTTACGCCCTCCAGGGGCAGCTTCTTCTGCGCCATTCTCTTGCTCCTCTCGTTTCGTCCGGTCCTACCGAAAGGCCGATAGATACTCTACTTATTAAATATTAAACTAAAAAATTACAGCTGCTTGCGGGCCTCGTCTGCACCGCGGTCAAAGCACTGGGCGTTCTTGGGGTTGACCTTGCCCTTTTTGCCGAAGTAGTGCTCCACGGCGTGGCGCATGGCAGCCTCGTCATACAGGTCGGAGGCGCAGGCCAGGGCGCCCAGCATGACGATATTGGTGCCCTTGGGGTTGCCCAGCTCGTCGGCGATGGTGGTGGCAGGGACCTTGATGACTTGAATATCGTCGCGGTAGGTCCGCTCGTCGGGGACCAGAGAGCTGTTGACCAGCAGGACGCCGCCGGGCTTGAGGCGGCTCTCATAGGTGTCGATGGCGGTCTCATTCAGGGTGTAGACGATATCCGGCTCCAGGCAGAAGGGGCTGGGGATCTCCTCGTCGCTGATCTTCACGTCACAGTTGGCGGCACCGCCGCGCATCTCAAAGCCATAGGAAGGGTACCAGGAGACCTGCTTGTTGTCCTCCATACCCGCGTCGGCCAGGATCATACCGGCCACCAGGACGCCCTGGCCGCCGAAGCCGGAACAAATCACTTCGATCATTACTTGTTACCTCCCTTGTCGACAAACTCGCCCAGGGGCAGGGCCTTGCTCTGGGTGGTGCGAATGAACTCCATGGATTTCTCCGGAGACAGCTTCCAGTTGGTTGGGCAGGGGCTGAGGACCTCGATGAGGCAGAAGCCCTCGCCGTTCATCTGCTTGGTCAGGGCCTTCTCGATGGCCTTCTGGGTCTTCATGATGTTGGGCACGCTGTCCACAGAACAGCGGGCCAGGTAAGCGATGTCCGCCTGGCCCAGGAGCTTGGCGATGTCGACCATACTGCCGTTTCTCTCCGCCGTGCGGCCGAAGGGAGAGGTGGAGGTCTTCATGCCCATGAGGGAGGTGGGAGACATCTGGCCGCCGGTCATGCCGAAGACGCTGTTGTTGATGACCAGCGCTAAAATATTCTCATTGCGCATGGCGCAGGAGATGGTGGACTCGATGCCGATGCTGTACGCAGAGCCGTCGCCGGGACGGGCGATAAGCAGGGCATCGGGACGAGCCCGCTTCACGCCGGCGGCGGTGGCGATGACACGGCCGTGAGCGCCCATGATGGAGTTGTAGTCCATGGCGTACTGGCCGAACTGGCCGCAGGCCACGTCGTCCACGGTGACGATGCGGTCACCCACGCCCAGCTTGTCCGCTGCGTCGGTGATGATCCGGCAGATGATGCCGTGGCCGCAGCCGGGGCACCAGGAGGCCTGCTGGTTTAGATCAATATGTTTAGATACTTTGTAGTTCATCGTCTGCCCCCTCCTTAATACTTGGCCAACATTTCTTTGGCCTTGGCCACGATCTTATTCTCGTCGATCAAGTGCCAATACTCGCCATAAAATTCCACGGGATGCTTGTTGCCGTCGGCCAGGATGATGTCGTCCGTCATCTGGCCCAGGATATTCATCTCAATGTCCAGGAAGGCTTTCACCTGGGGGCCCAGGGCCTCGAAGGCCTTCTTGGGGTAGGGCCACAGGGTGATGGGGCGGATCAGGCCCAATTTCATGCCCTCTTTCCGGGCGCGGATGACAGCAGACTTGGCCACGCGGGAGCTGATGCCGTAGGCCACCAGGACGATCTCGGCGTCCTCGGTCTGGACGGACTCCCAGCGCTGCTCGTTGGCCTCGATCTCGTTGTATTTGTTGACCAGGTAGATGGGGTACTCGTCGTTGCCCAGGTCCCAGAAACGGTTCCAGATAACCCGCTGTTTCTCCCCGTCCTTCCGGGGGCGAATGGCCCAGTCGTAAGTATCAATGTCGTGCTCCTTCATCTCAGGCAGCTCGACGCTCTCGATCATCTCGCCGATGGCACCGTCCGTGGCAATGATGACGGGATGACGGTATTTCTCGGCCAGGTCGAAGGACATATAGGCCAGGTCGGCAGTCTCCTGAACGCTGGCAGGGGCCAGGACGATGGTGCGGTAGTCGCCGTGGCCGCCGCCGCGGGTGATCTGCCAGTAGTCGCCCTGTCCGGCGAAAATATCGCCCAGACCAGCGCCGATCCGCATGATGTCCGCAATGACGGCGGGCACATCGCTGGCGCACAGATAGGAGATGCCCTCCTGCTTCAAAGAGAAGCCCGGACCGGAAGTGGTGGTCAGCGCACGGGCGCCGGCGGAAGCGGCACCCAGCAGCATGTTGATGCCGGCCAGCTCAGACTCGGTCTGCACGCAGTTTCCGCCCAGCTCGTCCATTCTCCAGGAGAGGTACTCCAGGATCGCAGACTGGGGCGTAATGGGATAGCCGCTGAAAAAGCGGCAGCCTGCCCGCAGGCAGGACTCAGCCAGGGCTTCGTTGCCCGTGATCAAAACTTTTGCCATTGTTCTCCCCCTCCTTATTGCTCTGCGATCTCGATGCAGTAGTCGGGACATAGCTTATAGCAGGACCCGCAGCCAATACATTCTTTGTCTTCGTTCAAATGGATCAGCCCAAAACCCTTGGCGCTGAGTTCCTTCGAGGGCGTCAGCACGCCCTTGGGACATACGCTGGCACAGAGGAAACATCCCTTGCAACGGCTCATATCCAGTATTACTTTAGCCATAGTTACCTCCTCATTACAAGCCCCGGCAGAAAACTGGGGAAGGCGCGGCGCGGTCCCGCACTCTGTCAAAGCCCATCTCACTATTTTATGCAAAAATTGCAAATAAAAATTCTAAAGCCAATACAGTATATTGCTACTTTCCGTGTTTGTCAATGTGGACTTTCGATATTTTCCCTCTTTTTTTCCTAGAATTTTGCCTCTCGCCACTTCCGTCCAAAAAAATATTTATTCACCTAAAAGAATATTCAATTTTCTCCCCAACGTCATAACGTCATCGCAACGGTACGCGGCATGGGCATCGAGCCGATCCAGTGGGACGTGAAAGTATTGGCAGCAGTTGGGGCAAAGACAACACCCCCTTGGTCTCCTGCCGCAGCAGGTAGGAACCAAGGGGGTGTTGTCTTTCTCAGTTTGGTTCTCGTTTGACCAGGCACCGCTTTTTGTAAAACGCAATACCATAGCACAGGATCTCGTCATATTCATCCCGGAAATCTTCTGCGTACTGCCGCGCTTCGATCTGGCGCAGCGCCGCGTCACACGCCGCAGGCAGTTCCTCAGGAGACTTGGCAACCTTCGCCTCGAAGATCACGACACGGGAATTTTCTTCGTCGTAAACCACGATATCGCTTCTCCCCTCCCCGTGCTCTCGGTTGGATTCTACGGAATAGTGGAAGCTGGCCAGCATGTTCATGCCCAGTGTTTTGCCGAAGCGCCGCGGGCGAGTGATGAGCGTGACCTTGGCTTTTCGGGTGTTCAAAAGATCGCGGATCAAGCCTGTCTTATCCACATAGTACCAGCCCTCGCGTCGAATCTCTGCAAAGTTAGACGTTCCGATCGGTAAGGTTACCCTCGGCATGATGACCAACTTCTTTCCGTTTATATACGGTTTTATAAATACTTCCCGGTCATGCTCCTCTCATTCCTCCGGATCTCCTGCGGTGTTCCGTTTGCTACAATTTCTCCGCCCGCATCTCCGCCGCCTGGCCCCATGTCGATGATGTAATCTGCATTGCGGATGACATCCAGATCGTGCTCAATGACAACTACGGTTGCACCATTGTCAAGAAGGGCTTGAAAGACGCCAAGCAGTACCTGCACATCCAGCGGATGCAAGCCGATCGACGGTTCATCAAACACAAAGACGGAATCCTCCTGTGTCTTGCCGATCTCACTGGCCAGCTTCAACCGTTGTGCTTCTCCGCCGGACAAGCTGGGCGTTTCCTCGCCCAACGTCAGGTAGCCCAGACCCAGCTGTTTCAGAATGTTCAGCTTCTGGCGGACGGTTTTCATGTCCTTGCAGAAATCGATCGCAGAGTTGACATCCAGCTCCATCAGCTCCGGCAGAGAAACGCATTTGCCTGCCTTGTTCGTGAGTTTCACATCGTAAGCCGCTCGTGCATAGCGCGAACCGCGGCAATCCGGGCAAGGAATGTTCACATCCGGCAGGAACTGTACATCCAGACTGATGACGCCCGTTCCGTCGCAGCCGGGGCAGCGGAGCGAGCCGGTGTTATAAGAAAAGTCGCTTGCTTTGTAGCCCCTCTCCTTTGCATCAGCGGATTTTGCATATAACTTTCGCAGGTCGTCGTGAACCCCTGCGTAAGTCGCCACTGTGGAGCGGACATTGATCCCAATGGGGGTGGCATCCATGAGTTTCACATGTGCGATGCTCTCGGCTTTGATCGCACGGATGTGTGCGGGCAGGGCAGCGCCGTGGATGGTTGCCTCCAGCGCAGGGACAAGACTTTCCAGCACCATGGTGGTCTTGCCGGAGCCGGATACCCCGGTGACCACCGTGAGCCGCCCTTTGGGAATGTCCACCTCCAGCGGCTTGACCGTGTGGATCTGCGCAGTGGACAGATGGATCGTGCCGTTTGCAAACAGCGCTTCTTTTGCGGCGCACGTGCGCTGCTTCGCCTCAGCCTTGCCGGAAAGAAACGGCCCGATTTGCGACGCTGGGTTTTCTTCTATGGCGGGAATGGTTCCCTCTGCGATCACGTGGCCGCCCTTTGCGCCGGCTTCCGGCCCCATTTCGATGATCCAGTCGGCCTCCCTTAAAACCTGTGCATCGTGATCCACCAGAATGACGGAGTTCCCGTCTGCGACCAGATCGTGCATGACCCCGGTCAGCCCCACAAGATTAGAGGGGTGCAGACCGATGGAAGGCTCATCCAGCACATACAGGACGCCAGTGGTGCGGTTGCGGACAGCACGGGCCAACTGCATTCGCTGGCGCTCGCCAGTGGAGAGCGTAGACGCTGCGCGGTCAAGCGTCAGGTAGCCCAAGCCCAGATCCATCAGCCGCTTGGCGGTGCTTTGAAATGCCTCGCAAATACTCTCGGCCATCGGGCGCATGTCTTCCGGCAGGCTGCCGGGAACGCCCCGTACCCAGTCCACCAGTTGGTCAAGCGTCATGGCGCAGGCTTCATCCAGAGAAATGCCCCGAAGCCTTGGCGCACGGGCAGCAGCGGACAGGCGTGTGCCGTGGCATGCCGGGCAAACATCCTCTTTCAAAAACTTTTCTACCCGCTTCATGCCCTTTTCGTCCTTGACCTTGGCCAGTGCATTTTCCACGGTGTAAATCGCGTTATAATAGGTAAAATCAAGCTCTCCCGCCTGATTGGATTTCTTCGCCTTGTAAAGAATATGCTTCTTGACTGCTGGGCCATGATAGACGATCTCTTTCTCTTCTGCGGTCAAGTCACGGAATGGTACCTCCGTACGCACCCCCATTTCACGGCACACGTCAGTCATCAGCGACCACATCAGGCTGTTCCACGGAGCAACTGCGCCCTCATCAATGCTGAGGGTGTCATCCGGTACAAGGCTTGCCACATTGACGGTTCTGACGCTGCCGGTGCCGCCACACTTCTGACAAGCCCCCTGAGAATTGAACGCCAGTTCCTCAGCAGACGGTGCATAAAAATGCGCACCGCACGCCGGACAAATAAGCTCTCTTCCTGCTGCGACAGCCAAGGACGGTTTCACATCATGCCCATTGGGGCAGCGGTGGCTGGCAAGGCGGGAATACATCAGCCGCAGGCTGTTTAACAGCTCCGTTCCCGTGCCAAAGGTACTGCGGATCCCCGGCACACCGGGGCGCTGATGCAGCGCCAGCGCAGCCGGAACATACAGCACCTCGTCCACGCTGGCTTTGGATGCCTGCGTCATTCTTCGGCGGGTGTAGGTGGACAGGGCTTCCAGGTAGCGGCGCGAACCCTCGGCGTACAGCACACCCAGCGCAAGGGAGGATTTGCCGGAGCCGGACACCCCCGCAATGCCCACGATTTTACCCAATGGAATATCAACATCAATATTTTTGAGATTGTGGACTTTTGCTCCACGAATCAGCATTTTATCAATCATTACGTTACTCCAAACGATCAAGATGCTTTGTACCGAGTAAGAGCCAAGGGGGTGTCCTCTTTCTCAGTTTGGTTCTCGTTTTACCAGGCACCGCTTCTTGTAAAACGCAATGCCGTAGCACAAGATCTCATCGTACTCGTCCCGGAAATCTTCTGCGTACTGTCGTGCTTCGATCTGGTGAAGTGCCGCATCACACGCCTTAGGCAGTTCATCCAGTGACTTGGCTACCTTCGCCTCGAAGATCACGACACGGGAATTTTCCTCATCGTAAACCACGATGTCGCTTCTACCCTCCCCGTGTTCTCGGTTGGATTCCACAGAATAGTGGAAGCTGGCTAAGATACCAGCCAAGAAAGCATGGTAGAAGTCTTCCTTGTAGTCGTGATAGCTGATCGTCTTACGAAGTAATTTTCCAATTTCTTTCGTCAGCGTCTCACTGTCCCCGGCCCAGAGCGCCTGAAACATCGCTTGTCGGTTCCACGTCTGGGAGCTATCCTTGAACCATTTCTGGATCGTGGAGCGGAAGATCTCTTGCACCTCTGCGTTGGGGATGATTAAGGCAAGCGCTCCATCCGAAGCTGGAATTTCTCGGACCCGTGTCAGATAGCCTGTTAGATAAAGAATGCTCCACAGGTTATCCTCAGAGGAATGGAGATAGTCATAGGTCAAGTCCTCTTCGATCGTCTGGACAATGTAGCCACCGGAGAGCAAGAGTTCCAGCTTCTTAGAAATGGACGGGCCGCTGTAATCAATAAAGGAACGAATGATCGCGTTGTCACTGGTGTTCTTCCAATAGCTGACCGGTTTCTTCAGTGGGTCAAATTGAAGGTCCTGAAGATAATTCATCACGTCCCAGGGGCAGTAAATGTCAAACTCTCCGAAGTGATAGCCATCGTACCACGCTTTGATGTCCTCTGCATGGTCCGTCAGGCCAGTAACTTCTAAGAGTTTGTCTACTTCTGCTTGGGTAAAACCGAAATATTCGTTCAGTCTGGAAGAGGTGATCGTGTCGGACACAAAGTTGTTCGTTCCGGTGAAGATGCTTTCTTTTGCGATGCGGAGGCAGCCGGTGATAACGGCGAGTTGAAGCGCAGAGTTGTCTTTCATCGCCTGCATGATGCCCTTCATCACGTCCAGCATCTCTTTGTAATATCCGTTGGCGCTGGCCTTAGCCAGGGGCACGTCGTACTCATCCATCAAAAGAATGACCGGCTTGCCGTAGTGCGCCTGCATCATCTCTGTCAGCAGGAGCAAGCTATTTTTGACTTCTCGTTCCGTTGCTGTCCCTTGTAACAAGCGATGGATCATTTTCTTTTCGTCATCGCCTACCTGTTCGCTGTCAAGAAGATAGCGGTGCTCTCTAAAGAGATTCGTGATGGTAAGTTCCAGCATCCCGTAAGCGCTCTGAAAATTCAGCCCGTCCACACGTCGGAACGAGACAAAGAGGACCGGCCATTGGTTCCTCCACTGCTCACACAGCGTCGTGTCTTTGCTGACCTCCAGGCCCTCAAACAGGGCCTCGCTGTCCTTCCGAATGTCAAAGAAATTGGCCAGCATATTCATGCCCAGCGTTTTACCGAACCGCCGGGGGCGAGTAATGAGCGTGACCTTGGCCTTTCGGGTATTCAAGAGATCGCCGATCAAGCCGGTCTTGTCTACATAATACCAGCCCTCGCGTCGAATCTCTGCAAAGTCAGACGTTCCGATCGGTAAGTTTACTCTTGGCATACGGACCAACTCCTTTCTGTTTTTATCATACCATGAAGCTTCTGTTTTTACAACAACGCCTCCCTCACGGAACGGCTCGTCCTTTTTCCCGCCGTTCCGCATGAAGCGGAATGCGGCGCATAAGCTCTTTCTATCAGAAAGGATGGGATCGCTATGTTCAAATTCCGTTTCCCGCACAAACCCAACGCGAAGACAAAGCTGGCCCGCCGCGTGTTCTTCGTCCGCAAGCGCACCCTGGCCATCCCCGCAGGGCTGGCGGCGGTGTGTGCTCTGTGCCTGATCACAACCTTGCCCTCCTACGTCTCCGCCGCCTCTACGCAGCGGCAGCTGCCCATCTACTGCGTCCAGCGGGAAGATAAAGTCTGTTCCCTGACGTTTGACGCCGCCTGGGGCAACGAGGATACCCAGCAGCTCATCGACATTTTGGGCCGCTACCATGTCAAGGCCACGTTCTTTGTGGTGGGTGACTGGGTGGAGAAATACCCGGAGTCGGTCAAGGCTCTCTCCGATGCGGGGCATGAAGTGATGAGTCACTCGGACACCCACGCCCACTTCAACGCGCTCTCCGCCCAGGAGATCGTGGCAGACCTGACCACTGCGGGAGAAAAGATCGCCGCCGTCACCGGGAAGACCCCCACCCTCTTCCGCCCGCCCTTTGGGGAGTACGACGACCACGTCATCGCAACGGTACGCGGCATGGGCATCGAGCCGATCCAGTGGGATGTGGACAGCCTGGACTGGAAGGACTATGACGCGGCCACCATCACCAAGCGCGTGACCGAAGGCGTGCAGCCCGGCTCCATCATTCTCTTCCACAATGCCGCGCTCCACACCCCCGAAGCCCTGCCGGGCATCTTAGAGTATTTGTTGAGCGAAGGCTATCAAGTCGTCCCGGTCAGCCAGCTCATTTTGCCCGGCACCTGCGGAACGGATTACACCATCGACCACACAGGCCGACAAATGCCGGCGGAGTAACGGCCACCCCACCTCTGATGGTCGTCTGCACAATCATAACGCCAAAAGGCCCGGTTCAGATATCACGCTGAACCGGACCTTTTTTCATCACTTTTCAAACTGTGTCGGACAACGTTTTGCACGCGCTTTCCCGCACGCCTATTTTTCCGCTGCCGCAGCCACCTTGATCCAATAGCTCACGCAGGGTTCGGCCGAGCGTTTCCGGCAGCTGTGCATGGTCCCAGCGTGGATATATACGCTGTCCCCCGCTGCCAAACGGTAGGTGCAGCCACCCGCCAGCAATTCCATCTCTCCCTCAGACACGATCCCAAGCTCATCGTGGGTGTGCGGCTGAGAGTCGTAGGTCGTGTCATCCTGGATGGTCATGGCGCTGGCCTGTAGGATCGTATGCCCCTTGGTGAGGGCCTCGAACTGCAGCCCGCCTCGGTTCTGCTGAAACAGGGGTTTGCGCTCTGCCCGGTGCACCACGGCCACGCTGGTGTGCTCCTCCGGCTCAGCCAGAATATCATTGATGGTCAGCCCCAGGGCCTCGCAGATCTTATGCAGATGCGCGATGGTCGGGCTGGTCAGATCGTTTTCTAATTTGCTCAGATAGCCCAGCGACAGGCCCGTCCGCTTAGGAAAACTATGTTCAAAAGGGGTGACAGCTATGAGAATCCAGGAGCATCCGATCCTTTCCACCTACGCGAAGGGGAAGGAGGTCCATTTCCAATTTGACGGGAAGGACATGGTGGGCTGTGAAGGGGAATCCATCGCAGCAGCGCTGCACGCAGCGGGGGTGATGATCCACCGCTACACCGCCAAGGCCCATAAGCCGCGCGGCATCTTCTGCGCCATCGGGCGCTGCACAGACTGCGTGATGATCGTCAACGGACAGCCCAATGTACGCACCTGCATCACTCCTCTGGCAGAAGGCATGACGGTAGAGACACAATACGGTGTCGAAACAAAGGAAGCATGGGAGGCGAAGAAGCTATGAAGCGACATGAACTCATCGTCATCGGCGCAGGCCCCGCTGGCCTGTCCGCCGCCATCGAGGCTGCCAAGGCCGGCATGGACGTGATCGTCTTTGATGAAAACGCCCGTCCCGGCGGCCAGCTCTTCAAGCAGATCCATAAGTTCTTCGGCTCCAAGCAGCACCACGCCAAGGAGCGCGGCTTCCGCATCGGCGAGGACCTGCTGAAAGAGGCCGAAGCGGCCGGTGTGACCGTCCAGCTCAATGCCACCGTCATGGGCATCTACGAAAACAAAGAGGTCACCGTAAAGCACGGCTCCGAGGTCGATCATTACAAGGCCGACAAGATCATTCTCGCCACCGGCGCTGCCGAAAACATGATCCCCTTCAAAGGCTGGGATACGCCGGGGGTCATCGGCGCGGGGGCTGCGCAGGCTCTGATGAACCTGCAAGGCGTTCAACCTGGCCAGAAGGTTTTGATGGTGGGCAGCGGCAACGTGGGCTTGGTCGTCTCCTTCCAGCTGCTCCAGGCCGGATGTCAGGTGGTGGCCGTCATCGACGCCGCTCCCCGCGTGGGCGGCTATGGGGTCCACGCAGCCAAGGTCGCCCGCACCGGCGTTCCCTTTTACATGTCCCACACCGTGGTGGAGGCCAAGGGCGGTGACTATGTAACGAGCGCTGTCATCGCCCAGGTGGACGATCATTTCCAGCCCATCCCCGGCACGGAGAAAGAGCTGGAAGTCGATACCATCTGCATCGCCGTGGGGCTGTCCCCCATGAGCCAGCTGGCCAGCAACGCCACCTGCGACATGGCCCTGCTGCCCAAGAAGGGCGGCCATGTGGCCCTGCTCAATGAGTTCGGTGAGACCTCCGTCCCCGGTATTTATTGCGCCGGCGACGTGGCCGGCATCGAGGAGGCCAGCTCCGCCATGATCCAGGGGCGGGCCGTGGCTGACCATGTGTGCCTGCTCTCCGGTTATCTCTCTCAGGAGGAATTCCAGAGCCGCTACACCGCCTGCCAGGCGGCCTTAGGCCAGCTGCGGCAGGGCATGTTCGCCCCGGAAAACAAGGGGCGCACCGACCTGACCCACACGGACGAGGGCTATCCCCTCTCCCTGAGCCTGCTGCAAAAGGGCTTTGTTTCCGACGAAGAGATTAAAGCCTTCCCTGCCGACCTGGGGATGATCCAGGGCCGGGCGCCCGTCCGTCCCGTGGAGATCCTGACCTTCAGCCATAACATCACCGACGTAAAGGAGGACTGAGCACCATGACCGCAAAGAAAACAGCAGATGTCATCATCATCGGCGGCGGTATCATGGGCTGCGCCACCGCTTACCGGCTGGCCAGCCAGGGGCTGGACGTGCTGGTGCTGGAAAAGCAGGAGATCGGCAACGGCGGCTCCTGCCGCAACGCCGGCGGCGTCCGTCAGTCCGCCAGAGACCCCAAAGAGCTGCAGCTGGCCATGTATGCCGTGGCCAACCTCTGGCCCGGCCTGAGCGACGAGCTGGGGGTGGACGTGGAGTACCACCAGAGCGGCAACCTCCGCCTGGGTCTGACAGAGAAAGACATCACCGTGCTGGAGGGCCACACCGCCAAGAGCACCAAGGTGGGCCTGGACGTCAAGATGATCTCCGGCGATGAGGCCCGGTCCTTGTGTCCCTATATGTCCCAGGAAGTCATCGCCGCCAGCTGGTGTCCCACCGACGGACACGCCAATCCCCTGAAGACCACCCTGGGCTTTTACCGCAAGGCCCTGCAAATGGGCGTCACCTTCATCACCGGCGTCACCGTCACCGGCCTGCAAAAGATCCGCGGTCGGGTCCGCAACGTTCTCACGGACGACGGCATCTATGAGGCCGGGCACGTCCTCCTGTGCGCCGGGTTCGAGTCCCGCCGCATCGCCAACACCGTCGGCATCGACATCCCTGTCGAGCGGCAGTTCAACGAAGTCATCGTCACGGAGGCCGTACCCAAGATGTTCGACATCATGCTGGGCGTGGCCGGCGGCGAGTTTTACGGGCACCAGTCCGAACATGGCTCCTTCGTCCTGGGCGGCAACAGCGGCCTACAGGCCTTCACCTCCCACAACGAAAACTTCGTCACCAACAGTCTCACGACACCGTCCATCGCCCGGGGCATCCTCCGTTACTTCCCGGTGCTCAAGGACGTGAAGATCGTCCGCAGCTGGTCCGGGTATTACGATCAGTCCATTGATGTTCTGCCGGTCCTGGATAACATCCCGGAGGTCCCCGGCCTGACGTTGGCCTTTGGCTTCAGCGGCCACGGCTTCGGCATCTCTCCGGCAGTCTCCCTGGCTCTGAGCGAGCTGATCACCAAGGGGCAGTCCACCACCATCGACATCAGCGCCCTGACATACGATCGGTTCCAGCCCAAAAAATAAGTGACACAGCGTCACAGCGCTTTCTTTTCACACTTTCACATCGCATGGCAATGGGGTCATGGCAAGAAGTTTTTCTGCCATGACCCCTTGCTGTCCCCCCCGCACCAAAGGAGGTACGCAAAATGGACTCTACCTATCTCATCAACTCCATGTGGGTCATCTGCGCCGCTGTGTTCGTGTTCATGATGCAGGCTGGATTTGCCTGCTGTGAAGCCGGTTTTGCCCGCTCGAAAAATGCCTGCAACATCTGGCTGAAAAACCTGATCGACTTCGCCATCGGCGCCATTGTCTACTACTTCATCGGCTTCGGCCTCATGTATGGCCAGGACTGGCACGGGATCCTGGGCATCAGCGGGTTCCTGAATCCTCTGGACCAGGACTTAGCCATCTGGCAGAACTACGCCGGGACCCTCTCTCCCCAGGTATTCCTTCTCTTCCAGACCATGTTCTGCGCCACCACCGCCACCATCATCTCCGGCACCGTGGCCGAGCGTTTCCGTTTTGATTCCTACATGATCGTCAGCGCCGTGATGACGGCCTTCATCTATCCCATCGTTGGCCACTGGGTGTGGGGCGGCGGTTGGCTGAGCCAGATCGGGTTTGCCGACTTTGCCGGCTCCGGTGCAGTCCACATGGTGGGCGGTATCGCCGCTCTGTGCGGTGCCATCGCCGTGGGCCCCCGGATCGGAAAATACGTCAACGGCCGTGTGAACGCCTATCCCGGCCACAACATCCCCATGGCCCTGCTGGGCGGCTTCATCCTCTGGGTCGGCTGGTACGGCTTTAACCCCGGCTCTGAGCTGGCCCTGGACGAAGTGACCTTCTATACCACCATCACCACCACCTTTGCCGGAGCTTCCGGCGGTCTGGCTGCTCTCTTCTTCTCCTGGGCCAGATACAAAAAGCCTGACCCCACCCTGACCATCAACGGTGCCCTGGGCGGCCTTGTGGCCGTGTGTACCGGCGTGGCTCAGTACAGCTATCTCGGTGCCATGCTCTGTGGCCTCGTGGCCGGCATCCTCATCGTGCTGAGCATCGAATTCGTGGATCATAAGCTCCATGTAGACGACGTGGTCGGTGCCGTCTCCCTGCACGGGGTCTGCGGTTCCGCCGGCGTGCTGATGGGCGGCCTGCTCTCCACGGAGGACGGCCTGCTGTATGGCTTCGGCGCTTCCCGCTTCCTGGCCCAGCTCATCGGCTTGGTGTCCATCTGGGCGTTCGTGGCAGTGTTTGCCGGCCTGACCTTCTTTCTCCTCAAGCATACGATCGGCATCCGGGTGCCCAAGGAGGTCGAGATGCTCGGCCTGGATATCCACGAGCACGGCATGCGTGCCTATCCCGAAGACGCCACCTATTCCGCACAGTGATCCCCCCAAAAACCGACCCAAAGGAGGCAGAGACTTATGGCAGAAGAAAAAAGAAAAATGTACAATGTCACCCTGGTCATCAACCCCGATAAGTTTGGGGCCTTGAAGCAGGCATTCAACGAGCTTGGGATCTGCGGCATGACCGTGACCCACGTTGAGGGCTGCGGCACCCAGATGACCCACAGCGGCTATTACCGCGGCACCCCCACCGACATCAGCCTGCTGCCCAAGACCAAGGTAGAGGTCGTCGTCTCCCGCATCCCCGTGGAGCAGGTGGTGGAGACGGCCCGCAAGATCCTGTATACCGGGGCCATCGGCGACGGCAAGATCTTCGTCTACGACGTGGAGAAGATCTTCCGGGTCCGCACCGGTGAGACAGACTACGACGCCCTGCAGTATGACGGCGAGAAATAAACCCAACCAAACAGACACAGAGAAAGGGGAACTTTATCATGGCATATCCGAGAATCGACTTTTTATATCTGAGTGAGCAGGACATGATCGACGCCGGCGTGACCGACGTGCTGGCCTGCACCGACTGCATGGAGTCCGTCCTGAAGCTGCTCGACCAGGGTGACTACTGTATGGGCGGTGAGCACGGCAACTCCCACGGCTGTATGGTCCACTTCCCGGAGCATCCGCTCTTTGCCGGGATGCCCCAGGACGGCCCGGACCGCCGCTTCATGTGTATGCCCGCCTATCTGGGTGGCCAGTTCTCCATGGCCGGCGTCAAATGGTACGGCTCCAACGTGGAAAACCGCAAGCTGGGCCTGCCCCGCTCCATCCTCATGGTCACGCTGAACGACAAGGACACCGGCGCTCCCGTGGCCCACATGTCCGCCAACCTCATCAGCGCCTATCGGACCGCCGCCATCCCCGGCGTGGGCGTGAAATACCTGGCACCCAAAGACGCAAAGGTCCTGGGGATCGTTGGTCCCGGCGTCATCAACGCCATCACCGTAGAAAACTTCGCCGCCCTGCGCCCCACCCTGGACACGCTGAAGATCAAGGGGCGCCACCAGGATTCCATCGACCGCTGCATCAACTATGTCAAGGAAAAGTGTCCCCAGTTCAAGCATTTCATCGTCTGTGACACCATTGAAGAGTGCGTAAAGGACGCGGACATCATGAGCTTTGCCACCTCCACCCCCACCGGTGGCCAGGAGAACTACCCCTATGTGGCCCGCGAGTGGATCAAGCCCGGCGCATTGCTGTGTGCCCCCGGCGCACTGAACGTCCCGGAGGAGCTGATCCTGGACCCCAAAACCAAGCTGGTCGTGGACAACACCGCCCTGTACGACTCCTGGGCCGAAGAGTATCCCTACCCCACTTTCGACACCTGGTTCCTCATCGGCAGCAAGTTCACCGACATGGAGCACGAGGGCAAGCTGACCCGCGACCGCATCCATGACCTGGGCGCGATCCTCAACGGCAAGCTGCCCGGCCGGGAGAGTGACGATCAGATCATCATCTATTCCATCGGCGGTATGCCCATCGAAGACGTGGCCTGGGGCGAGACCGTCTATAAGAACGCCCTGGCCAAGGGCATCGGCACCAAGCTGAACCTGTGGGACAAGCCCTACCTCTATTGATGTGAAATTGATGAGAAAGCCTCTCACGCCATAAAACCAGAACGTCCAGCGCGGTGCCGCCGTGATGCGCGAATATGAACCGGACGTGATCGTGGCGCTGGGCGGCGGCTCCCCGGTGGATGCAGCCAAGGCCATGTGGATCTTTTACGAGAACCCGGACCTGACCTTTGATGACGTCAAGCCCCCCTACAGCCTGCCCAAGCTGCGGGAAAAGGCCATCTTCGTGGCGGTGGGCACCACCTCCGGTACCGGCACGGAGGTCACCTCCTTCGCCGTTATCACGGAGGACAAGACCAAGATCAAGTATCCCATTGCGGACTTTGAGATCACCCCGGACATCGCCATTGTGGACACGGAGATCCCGCAGTCCATGTCTCCGGTCCTGACCTGTTGCTATTACGGAACCGACGTGACGTTTTGAGAGATGCCCCTTTTCTCTCCTTGCTTACGCCGGAGGGCGGTTTTTATGCGGACCGCAACTCTTTTCTCTCTTGTGTGCGCCTGCCGGTTCTTTTTTCCGGCAGGCGCACAGCACACCCCTTGACAAATCCTCTCCCCATGATACAATAGGATACAGAGTACGAGCGTAACGCCGCACGAAGGGGCACACCACCACGGGTGTGTTCCTTTGTGCGGCTTTTTTGCGCTGTGAGAGGAGTTTTTACGATGATCCAAGTCAATGGCACCCCCGTTGCCATCGCCGCCGGAAAGACGTTGCAGGAATATCTGGACACCACCGATTACGTCCCCACCCGCATCGCCGTGGAGCGCAACGGAGAGATCGTCCCCAAGCGGCTGTATGGGGAGACCGTGCTGCAAGACAACGACGTGATCGAAGTCGTCAGTTTCGTGGGAGGTGGCTGAGATGGCCGGCCTGCAAGCGCATCCCATTCCCTCCCGTGAAGTGATGCGGGAGGCCTTGAACATCCGCCATGGAGAGGACCTGCAAAACAAGATCAGCGCCGCCCACGTGGCGGTGTGCGGTCTGGGCGGGCTGGGGTCCAACATCGCCATCGCCCTGGCGCGGGCCGGGGTGGGGCATCTGCACCTGATCGACTTCGACCGGGTAGACCTGACCAATCTCAACCGCCAGCAGTACGCCGTAGGGCAGCTGGGGCAGTATAAGACCGACGCCCTGCGGGAGACGTTAGCTCTCATCTCCCCCTACTGCGACGTGACCTGCGACACCATCCAGGTCACGGAGGAAAATCTGCCGGACCTACTGAAAACCGAGGACTATATTTGCGAAGCCTTTGACCGGGCTGAGGCCAAGGCCATGCTGGTCTCCGGGGTCCTAGAGCACTTCCCGGAAAAATATCTCGTGGCCGGCTCCGGCCTGGCCGGACTTGGCTCGGCCAACACGATCCAGACCCGCCGGGTCTCCCAGCGCTTTTATCTCTGTGGGGACGGCACATCAGATTCCTCCGTGGGGCTGGGCTTGGTGGCCTCCCGCGTGCTGGTCTGCGCCGCCCACGAGGCCAATATGATCCTCCGGCTCATCGCCGGGGAGACAGAACCCTGACACAAAACAGAAAGGACGTTTCTTATGACGCAGAACGATAAACTGATCTTGGGAGGGCATGAATTTTCCTCCCGCTTCATCTTAGGCTCCGGGAAATACTCCCTGAAGCTGATCCAGGCCGCCGTGGAATACGCCGGGGCAGAGCTCATCACCCTGGCCGTCCGCCGGGCCAACACGAAAGACCACGAAAACATCTTGGATTACATCCCCAAGGGCGTGACCCTGCTGCCCAACACCTCCGGGGCCAGAAACGCGGAAGAGGCCGTCCGCATCGCCCGCCTGGCCCGCGAATTGGGATGCGGCGATTTCGTGAAGATCGAGATCATGCGGGACTCCAAATACCTCCTGCCCGACAACCAGGAGACGGTGAAGGCCACGGAGATCCTGGCGAAGGAGGGCTTCGTGGTCATGCCCTACATGTACCCCGACCTGTACACCGCCCGCGACCTGGCAAACGCCGGGGCCGCCTGCGTGATGCCCCTGGCCTCCCCCATCGGCTCCAACAAGGGCCTGGCCACGAAAGAGTTCATCCAGATCCTCGTAGACGAGATCGACCTGCCCATCATCGTGGACGCCGGCATCGGCCGCCCCTCCCAGGCCTGCGAAGCCATGGAGATGGGTGCGGCAGCGATCATGGCCAACACCGCCCTGGCCACCGCCGGGGACCTGCCCCAGATGGCCTCCGCCTTCAAAAAGGCCATTGAAGCCGGGCGGGAAGCCTATCTCTCCGGCCTGGGCCGGGTGCTGACCCGCGGGGCCTCCGCCTCGGACCCCCTGACCGGGTTCCTGCACGACTGAGTTCCCCTGGCAGACTCTCCTTCAAAATCCAACAGAAAGACCGTGATCGTCATGGAAAACCAATTTTTAATCGACTCGGAGTATCTCAGCCCTGAGGCCCTGGAACGAAAGCATCGCTTAGAGAACGATCCCACCAGCCGCACGGACCACATGGCCTACCAGCCCGGCATGGAGCAAATTTCTCCCGAAATTCGCAACAAAGTCATGGACCAGGTCGGCACCTATGATTACACCACCTACACCGCCCGCGACGTGCGAGCGGCGCTGGAGCACGAGACTTGCTCCGTGGAGGACTTCAAAGCCCTCCTCTCCCCCGCCGCCGCGCCGTTTCTGGAAGAGATGGCCGGGAAGGCCCAGCGGGAGACCCAGAAGCACTTCGGCAACACCGTCTATCTCTTCACCCCCCTCTACATCGCCAACTACTGTGAAAACTACTGCGTCTACTGCGGCTTCAACTGCTACAACCACATCAAGCGGATGCAGCTGAACAAAGAGCAGATCGAGCACGAGATGAAGGTCATCGCCGACTCCGGCATGGAAGAGATCCTGATGCTGACCGGCGAGAGCCGGGCCAAGAGCAGCGTGGAGTACATCGGCGAAGCCGTGAAAATCGCCCGGAAATACTTCCGCATGATCGGCCTGGAGATCTACCCTGTGAACACCGATGAGTACCGCTATCTGCGGGACTGCGGCGCAGATTACGTCACCGTCTTCCAGGAGACGTATGACGCGGACAAATACGAGACCCTCCACCTGAAGGGCCACAAGCGCGTCTGGCCCTACCGCTTCGAGGCCCAGGAGCGGGCGCTCATGGGCGGGATGCGCGGCGTGGGCTTCTCCGCCCTGCTGGGTCTGGCGGACTTCCGAAAAGACGCCCTGGCCACTGCCCTGCACGTCTACTATCTCCAGCGCAAATACCCCCACGCAGAGATGTCCCTCTCCTGTCCCCGCCTGCGGCCCATCGTGAACAACGACAAGATCAATCCCTTGGACGTCCACGAAAAAGAGCTCTGTCAGATCCTCTGCGCCTACCGCATCTTCCTGCCCTTCGCGGGCATCACCGTCTCCTCCCGCGAGAGCGCCAGCTTCCGGGACGGCATCGTGAAGATCGCCGCCACGAAGGTCTCCGCCGGCGTCTCCACCGGCATCGGCGACCACGAGAGCAAGTACACCGGCCAGGACGCCGGGGCCGACGAGGGGGATGAACAGTTCGAGATCAACGACGGGCGGAGCTTCGCGACCATGTATGAGGACATGAGCCAGGAGGGCTTGCAGCCGGTGCTGAATGATTATCTTTACGTTTGAGCCTATTTTTTCTCCCGATTGAACCCAAAAGCAGGGACGGTCCGTAGATCGTCCCTGCTTTTTTGTCCAAATAGAAGCAGTCTACGGGGTTTTGATCCCGGAGATGTCCCAGGGACGGCACTCCAACGTGGGAACGCTGTGCTTCGCATTGGGGTTCAGCGTGATGATGGCGCTGGATGTGGCGCTGGGATGAGTACCGGTTCTTCTTTCTTTTTGGGACGACTTATGGTATGATACGGACAATGACCCAAAGAGAAGGAGGGACGGAGCCCATGCACTATCAGGGCATCCTCATCGGCGCGGCCACGTTTCTGCTCATTGGCAGCTTTCATGTGGTGGTCATCCGGTGCGAGTATTATTTTGGAAAGGGCATCTGGCCGCTCTTTGCCGTGGTGGGCGCGGGGGCGTTGATCGGATCGCTCTTCATCGCCCACACAGTTTTGAGCATCTTGATCGCCGTCTTCGGCATCACCTGCCTCTGGACCATCAAGGAGCTCTTCGAGCAGGAGCAGCGGGTGGCCAAGGGCTGGTTCCCCAAGAACCCCAAGCGGGAGGCCAAGAAAAACGCGGCTGACCGAACGCAATAAAACGCAATCAAAAGACCCAGCCGTGTTCAGAACGGCTGGGTCTTCGCTTATTGATGGAGGCACCGGTGGATGGCCTGCAGCAGCAGCGGCAGGTCCAGGGGCTTGGAGAGGTGCTCGTTCACCCCCGCCTCCCGGCTGCGCTGGATGTCATCGGAAAAGGCATTGGCGGTCATGGCAATGATGGGGACCGTCCTGGCGTCGGGCCGGTCCATGGCCCGGATGCGCCGGGTGGCCTCCAGGCCGTCCATTTCCGGCATCATCACGTCCATCAGGATCACGTCAAAGTGACCGGGGGCGGAGCGGGCAAACAGCTCCACCGCCTCTTTCCCGTTCCAGGCCTCTGTCACACAAACGCCCTCGTTTTCCAGCAGGAAACGGGAGATCTCCATGTTCAGGTCGTTGTCCTCCACCACCAGGATGTTCCGGCCGACAATGGAGAAGCTTTGCGCTTCCGGCTGCTCCGTCTCCATCGTCTGCGCTGCGTCTGGGTCAATGTCGAAGGGGATGGTGAGAAAGAAGGTCGTGCCCTCCCCCTCCTTGCTGGTGAAGTCGATGGTGCCGCCCATGCGCTCCACCAGATCCTTGGTGATGGCCAGGCCCAGGCCCGTGCCCTCGTAGGCGGTGCGGGCGTCGTTGTGCTCCTGGGCAAAGGGCTCAAAGGCTCTTTGCTGAAATTCCTCGCTCATACCCAGGCCGGTGTCGGCGCAGGTCAGGCGGATCCAGCAGCGCTTGCCGTCGCAGGAGAGCTCCTCGCAGCCGGTGCGGACCGAGCCGCCCTCCCGGTTGTACTTGACGGCGTTGCCGGTGATGTTCTGCAGCACCTGGCGCAGGTGCAGGGGGCTGCCCAGCAGATGTGGGTGGGGCAGCGCCGGGCGGTCAGAGATGAGGGTCACGCCCCGCCTCTGGGCCTCCGTTTCCAGCAGGCTCAACACGCCGTCGCCCAGCTCCGGCAGGTCAAAGGGAACGTGCTCCAGCTGCACCTGGCCGCTCTCCAGCTTGGACATGTCCAGCACATCGTTGACCAGGCTGAGCAGGAAGCCGGAGGCGGACAGGATCTTCTTTCGGCACGCCTCCTGTTTTTCCTCATCCCCGATGCAGCAGCGGCTGATGGCGACCATGCCGCGGATGCCGTTGATGGGGGTGCGGATGTCGTGGCTCATGCGGCGCAGGAAGCTGGTCTTGGCGGCGTCGGCCCGCTTGGCCTCCTCGGCGGTGTTTTTCAGTTCCATCTGGTAGTCCAGCTCCCGGCGCTGCTGCTCAGTGATGTCCCGGAAGATGAGCAGAGCTTCCGGGAGAGCACCCTGCTCGTCGAGCTTTTGGGGCGCGATCATCGAAACATACCAGCGGCCATTCACATCCTGGACGTTCTGCGTGATATAATCCCGGCCCTGCATCCGTTGGGGCAGGGTGGACAGGTCGCTAAAGGCCGCAAAATCCTCCCGGCTGTCTTTGCTGAAGCGGTGCTCGTTGATACTTTGCAGCATCTGGGTGGCCGTGCTCTTGGGGTCGGTGATGATCCGCAGCCGATCTTCCGCCTGGATAAGCTCCCAGGTGTTGCTCCGGATGTCCAGCAGAACCACCGCCGTGTACACGCTGCTGATGGCCTGGATGGTGCGTAACTGCTTCTGGATCTGGCGCAGGTCGCCCTGTTCGATCCGGTAGCGGATCAGGGCAAAGGCCAGCCACATCATCGCCAGGGCCGCCAAGCCATAGCCCAGCACGGTGCGGAAGGTGGCGTAGACCTCGTTGGAGGGGAAGAAGGCGTAGAGGAAGTTTCCCTTGGCCTGGGCTTTTCCGCCGTACCAGCTCCTGCCGCCGACCTTCGCACAAAGCAGGCCGTTTTTCAAGGTCTTCGTATCGCTGTCCAGAAACTGCAGGCACTCGCTCACCGTCTGACCGATCAGATCCTGTTGGTTGCTGGCAATGATCTGCGTCCCATCGGTGACCATGACGATCCCGTCCATCTTGAAGTTGTAACCGGTAAAGAGTGAGTCCATGGTGATCTCCCCGCTGCCGGCAACGATCTCATGGCGCTTATAATAGGCCAAAACCAACCCCTTCTCCCCCGTGCGGGCGACCACGGCCACGTCATAGCTTTCCCCGTCCCGCTCCACGCGGGTCATGTAGGACTTGGCCGGGTAGGTAATGATCGAGGTCACATTCTGGCTGTGGAGCATGTCATACCAATAGGCGTAGGTATCCCCGTCTGCGCTGGACTGCTGGATCGGACGCAGGGTCTCATCCACCACAACGGCACCGGTCAGGCGCTGGTTATAGACGTAGTCATCAAAAATATCCTGGTCAGCCGCACCGGAGAGGCCCAGGCACCGGCTCAGCTCCGCCGTCTTATCCAGCAGGCGGATCAAGCTCTTGGTCTTGTCGTTGGTCACGTAGTTGTCATAGCGGACCACCTGCTCCTTGAGAAAGTCGATGGTCTCGTCGGTGGTAGCCAGGACATTCTTTTGGTCTTGGCCCCACAGCACCACCAGGAGCACCGCCAACACCACCATGCTCAGCACCAGGGAGACCAAGCGCAGCCCCGCGCGGCGGCGGGGCTGCGCTGGCATTTCGTCGGTGTGACGCATCATGGGTTACCTCCTCTCCCTAAAAAAAACTGATCCGGATCGAATCCGTACTTTTCAACGATCGCTTTCGTTGTTCCGTCTTTCTGCATCTCCTGCAACACGGCAGTCAGCTGGGCCGACAAGCTCTCGTTGGTGCCCTTGGGAAACGCAACCCCCAGGCCCGAAACCATGAGGCTCTGGTCCAGGATCCGCCAAGATCCCGGAGAATCCTCCATAAACGTCCGCATGGCCCCCTCGTGGCCGGCGATGGCGTCGACAAAGCCTTTGCGGATGGCGGAGTAGACCTCCTCCATGCTAGAAAAGCAGTACACCTCTCCCACTTTTGGGACGCGCTCCGGTTCCGGGCGCTCCAGGAAAACCGTTTCCGGCTTTGAGGTCGCCTGGACCGCCACGCGCTTCCCGGCCAGGTCAGCCAAGGTGGTTATGTCGCTGTCAGCCTGGACCAGCACCATCTGTCGGCTGTACAGATAGGGGCCGGCCCATTGGTAGAGGTCCTCCCGGCCGGTCATGGTAAAGCTGCCCCACAGGCAGTCGATGTTCCCCGCGGCCAGCTCCTGGTCTTTGTTTTCCCAAACCACCTGGTGAAACTCCGGCCGATAGCCCAGGCGGCGGCAGGCCTCCCTGGCCAGGTCCACGTCGATGCCGGTGAAGTCTCCTGTTTCGTCCAGGTAGCTGTATGGCTCATAGTCGTCGCTGCCGATGCGCAAGATCGGCAGCTCTTGTTCCTGCTCCTCAGACACAGGGGGATGGCCGCAAGCGGCCAGGGAAAAACACAGCGCCAGCGTCAGGGCGGCTGCGATCCATCGTACTCTCATGGGCTTCTCCTTCGGTTCTCTCGTTCAATAGGGTCAGGCTTCGACCCGCGCCAGGGCAGGGTCCAGGCCGTATTTCTCAAAAATCCCGGCGGCTGATTTTATCACTTTACCACCATTTTTCGCATACTGTCAACCAAGCCACGATTTTTCTAGGCAAAAGGGCAAAAGTTTCCCGTTGGTTGCTCCGTTCTCGTCTATTTGTGCTATACTAAACGACAAAAGGGAGCGGTTTTTACCATGTCTTGGATATTCTACGCCATTGGCTCGGCCAGCGTGGTCGCACCCACGGATAAAAGGAGGGCCTTGGCCTATGGAACGTAACCTCACCACCGGCAGCGTTTTGCGGAATATCCTGCTGTTTTCCCTGCCCTATCTGCTGTCCTATTTTCTGCAAACGCTGTACGGCATGGCCGACCTGTTCATCATCGGCCAGTTTGAGGGCGTGGCCAGCACGACGGCCATCTCCGTCGGCAGCCAGGTCATGCACATGATCACCGTCATGCTGGTGGGATTGGCCATGGGCTCTACCGTCACCATCGCCCAGGCCGTGGGCGGCGAGAAACGCCAGCGGGCCGCCGACGCCGTGGGCAGCACGGCGACCATCTTTCTGGCCCTGTCCGTGGTCTTGACGCTGGTGCTGCTGCGGTTCGTGTATCCCATCGTGTCCGTCATGTCCACCCCGGCGGAGGCCGTGGCGGGGACGGCGCAGTATCTCACCATCTGCTTCCTGGGCATCCCCTGCATCACCGCCTATAATATCATCAGCGCCATCTTCCGCGGCATGGGCGACTCAAAAAGCCCCATGTATTTCATCGCCATCGCCTGCGCGGCCAACATCGGCCTGGACTTTCTCTTCATGGGCGCTCTGCGCCTGGGCCCTGCCGCAGCCTGACCCCTCTTCTTAAAAAATAGCAAAAACAATTCCGACGCAGTGCGATTCATTACGCACACAGTCGGAATTATTTTTTTCGTTTGTGGATGCGTTTGGCGAAGATGGGCAGCCAGCCGTAGCGCAGCCGGCGGCGGATCTCCCAGCCGTCCCCCGGTTTAACGAGGGAGATCTTCGACAGGAAGCTTCTGATGGCCCGCGTCTCGTATTCCTCCAACTCCAGGCCGCCGTAGACCGCCTGCTCCATCAGGCGGCTGACCCGGTGGAACTCACCGGGCTCAATGGCCGTAAATTTTTTGGCCAGGGCCGCGTCCAGCTCCTCCGTGTGCCAGCCCAGGCTGGCCTCATAGCCCCAGAGGTCCAGGAAGGCGAAGATCTGCCCCTCCAGCATGGTGATCTGCGCGGCGGCATCCGCCGCCTGGAAGCGCTGGGTCAGCCGCCACAGCACGGCCGCCCGCATCAGCTCCAGCACCAGCAGCACGATGCAGGCCAGCAGCAGGCACAGCCCGACCAGGCCCGCCAAGGCAATGGCCCCGTTTTTCACGGCCTCCGGGGGGATGATGTTCTCCTCGCTGCCGCCGTTGTCCTCGCCGGTGACGCCCTCGGCGCCGGTCTGGTCGTCCTCCAGGGCAGCGGTCTTGCGGACGGTGTCCGGCGTGCCCACCATCTGCTGGAGGGCCACGGTGTCATAGTAGTAACCGGGGGTCACGTCGGTGGGGAGCCAGCCCACACCGTCGAAATAGACCTCGACCCAGGCGTGGGCGTTCTGGCCGGTGAGGGTGACGGTCCCGTCCGGGCTGTTGGCCGCGTCCGAGGCAGAGAGATAGTACCCCTCCGCATACCGGGCCGGGATGCCGTGGGCCCGCAGGGCCTGCACCGCCGCCGAAGCATAGAGCACGTCGTTGCCCTGGCGGGACTGGGTGAGGAACCAGAGGATGGGGTCCTCTCCCTCCGGAGCGGCCTGAGGGGCTTTGGTGTAGGTCACCGTTTCGTTCAGGGTATCCCGGACCTGGCGCAGGGCGCGGTAGACGCCGTCGCCCTCCTGGTCGTACCCGTCCCAGAACATGGCTTGCAGGAGATCGGCAAGCTGGGCGTCCACCGTGGTGTAGGTCCGATAGACAAAGTCCCGGTAGACGGCCTCGGCCTGGCAGTAGCGGTTCTGCGCCTCATTGCCGGGGGCCGTGACCCACTCCTCTGCCACGGTCAGCTCGGCCGGGCGGGAGCCGGAGCGCTCCTCCTCTTCATAGCTCCACTTGCCGATAAAGCCCATGGGGGCCAAAGCGGTGTCCTGCTCCGACTGCATGCCCTTCTGGGGCACGGCAGACAGGGAGGCCGGGAAATAGATCCGGTCACGGGCTGCACCGCTGATCTGGAGGGAGAGCGTGTTCTGCTCCGGTTGGTCCTCCTCCCCGCTCAGGCGGTAGTATTCCGCCGGCTGGGTGAGGGGGTCGAAGCCCTGCTCGTGGAGCCAATCCAGCATCCCGGCGTTCTCGCCGGTGTAGGTGCGGTTTGCCAGGGGGGACCAGACGCCGCTGCGGTAGTCCGCCCCCACATAGCCCCGGAGATAGAGGGCTTTCTCCTGCTCTGTATGGACGGTGAGCATATCCTCCTGGCTCTCGTTGAGCTTCTCCGCCTGGCGCAGGTCACCCAGGGGAAGGACGGTCTCTCCGTAGCGCAGGTCATGGACGCCCTGGGTCATGTCCTCCCGCAGCTGGTCCACAGAGGGGAGCGTCGTGCTGCCGCCCCACAGGGTGCCCAGGGCCAGCAGCACCACCGCCGCCAGCCAGACGAACACGCCCCGGCGAGAGGGCGCTCCCCCGTCCCGCGTGATCCAAAGGCCCAGAAAGGCCCCCAAAAACAACGCACAGGCCAGGGGCGAAAACGTCCCGCCCAGCAGTTGCAGCAGGACCACCAGGCCCCCCACCACACCGCAGGGCAGCACCCGCCGCCCCGCCACGAAAAACCAAACGGCACAGCCGCAGAGCAGCGCCAGCAGGCAGGCCAGCGCCAGCAAGTCCCCCATGGTCCCCTCCACCTGGAAGAGGGACAAGGCCCCGTCATGGGCCAGGTTCCAGCGGGTGAAGAGGTCGTTGAGCCACAGCTTCCCGCCCCGCCACAGGGCGGCGGGACCGGCCGCGGCAAACAGGATCACCCAGGGCAGCACCGGCAGGGCCGCCAGCACGGCGTGTTTCTCCTGAAACGCCCACCCCAGCAGACAGCAAAGCAGGGCCACCAGCCCCGCCAGCACGGGAGCGAGCAGGCCGGGCGTATGCCCCCCAAAGGTCTGGTACACACCCAGCAGGCTTCCCTGGGTCATAAGGGCCGACAGAAAAACCGGCCAAAGGAGACCGGCCTGGCCCGGCTTGGCCCCCTGGGGCTGCAGCTCTTGGATCGCTTGGCGCATGGTCGGTCTCCCCCCTTTCTTCTCTGTTTGTGGTCAGCACACCACCCGCCAGGCCTCTTGCCGGTCCGGGTGGGTGGGCAGCTCCACCATGGTCGTGGTGGGGCTCATCTCCGCCGTGGCGGGGGCGGAGGCATTCACGGCGCTGACCACAGTCAGGCCGATCCGGCCGTCCAGGCCCGTCAGGTCTAAGTCGCAGGGCCCCGCCGTGAGCAGCAGCAGACGGGTGAAATACCCCTCCCAATGCTGGGCCAAAAAGGCCTGGAGCGACGCACCTGGGTTCTCCGGGATGGGGTAACTCAGCCACCAGTCCATGCACCGGGCAAAATCGCTCTGGGTGCGGATCTCACACAGCTCCAGGCCCTCCGCCGTGGGCAGGGCAGCGCAGAAAGCCACCCCCTGGCGCAAAAGGCCCTGGGCGATGGCGCTGCCCAGGGCGACGGCGCCGTTGAGCTCGTCCTGATCCACGCTCCGCTCCCCCTGCTTCCGGCCCAGGTCGGGCAGCAGCGCCATGTGATAGGAAAAGGGCTCGCTGGACTGGCGGACGATGAGCTGCTCGGTCTTGCTGGAGAGCTTCCAGTGGATGGAGCGAATGTCGTCGCCGGGGATGTACTCCCGGATGTCGAAAAGCTCGCTGGGGTCGTTGCCCTGGCGGTTCTGCATCATGCTGTCCGCCCTGGGTGAGCCGACGGTGGCCTGGGACAGCAGCACCTGCACCCGCACCCGGCGGGGGTAAATGGTCGTCCGCACCTCCCGCACGGGGGCACAGGCCACGGAAAACAGGTCCAGCACATCCAGCACCCGAACGCCGTCGCACCGAAGGCACACCTGACCACACTGGGCGGCAGGGATGGGGATCTGATACCGCTGCTCCCCCCGCCCCAAACGAAGATGCAGCTTCCTGCTGCGGACGCTTCCGAACATCAGGTTCTCTATGCTCAGGTCCACCTCCATGCAGCGGGACACCAGGATGCGCCCCCTGGGGCGGACCACGATCGTCAGGGGCACCTGGCTTCCCTCCCGGCCGCCGGAGCGGACCTCTAAGCAGAGGGTCAGCTTTTTCGCATCCTGCCGCAGCAGGGCCGCCACCACCAGGGCCAGCACGCCGAGCACCGCCAGGGCCCACAAGAAAAAGGGCCGGCTGAAAAAGAACAAAAACACGGCCAGCACCGCCAGCACGAGCCAATAGGCCAGGCGTCGTTTCCGCATGGCGTTATCGGTCCTCCGGCCGGGGCGGGCGGACGTTGGTCAGGGTCTCTTCCAAGACCTCCCTGGCCGTCAGGCCGTCCACTCTGACCTGGGGGCGCAGAACGAGGCGGTGGGCGCACACGTCCAAAAACACGTTCTGCACGTCCTCCGGGACCACATAGTTCCGCTCCCGCAGAACGGCGTTGGCCCGCGCCATCTTCACCAGGGCCGCCACGCCGCGGGGCGAGATGCCCAGCTCCACCAGGGGGTGGACACGGGTGGCTTCACACAGCCGGATGGCGTATTTCAGCACCGGGTCGGCCAGGCGCACAGACGCCAGATAATTCTGCACCTCGATGATATTCCCGGCGTCCGTAACCGGATGCAGGTCCAGCAGGGGGTTGGAATACCGCTGGGCGTTGAGGATCTTCATCTGGTTCTCCAGCGTCGGGTAACCGATGGAGAGGCAGACCATAAATCGGTCCAGCTGGGATTCCGGCAGGGGCTGGGTACCGGCCGAACCCAGGGGGTTCTGGGTGGCGATGCACAAAAACGGGGTCGGCAGGGCGTGGGTCTTGCCGTCCACAGTGATGGTGTGCTCTTCCATGACCTCCAGCAAGGCCGACTGGGTCTTGGGGGAAGTCCGGTTGATCTCATCGGCCAGCAGCAGCTGGCAGTTGGCCGCGCCGTCCCGGTACTCGAACCGGTTGCTCTCCCGGTTGTACATGGTAAAGCCCGTGATATCCGAGGGCAGCGTATCGGGCGTGAACTGGATCCGCTTGTTCTGCAAGCCCAACGCCTTGGAAAAGGCCATGGCCAGCGTCGTCTTGCCCACGCCGGGGCAGTCCTCCAAGAGGACGTGGCCGCCGGCGTAAATGGTCATGAGGACCTTTTCCACCAGGTCCGTCTTCCCGATGAATGCCTTGCCGACCTCCTCGATGATCTGCTTGGATTGTTCCACGATCATGATGCAGCCTCCTCTGTCTCTGTGGTGCTGCCGGGCGTTTCCGCCGGCTCCGGTCCGCTCGGCTGGGAGACCTCCGGCTGATCCGGCTGAGCGGTCTCCGGCTTCGGTGGGTCTTGCCGGTCCGTGGTCTCTCCCTCGGTCTCCTCCGGTTTCTTGTCCTCCCCGGTCTGGTCCGGGGTGGTTTGGTCTTGGTTGGTCTGATTTTGGTTGGTCTGGTCGGAACTGCCCTGCCCTGGGGGAATGTCAGGCTCCGGTGTGTCTTCGTCGTTATCTTGGCCCGGCGCAGGGCTTTCGGTCAGGTCATCCTCCCCCGCTCCATTGTTGCTGCCGTTGTTCATCTCCACATCCTGGACAAGGTCCCACCAGTCCCGATCGTCCGGGACATCGACGTGATATTCACTCAGACTGGCCGTCAAATGGTCGGTTTTATCCATACTAAAGAGCCGGCGAAGCTGATTTTCATAAGGCAGCATGATCTCCGCCATTCGAGCATCGATCAGTTCCTTATTTTTCTCCACATTGTCTGTGAGCTTCTCCTGCTCATATAGTTCGTCTGCGGTTTGGAGATACAGGTCTGCATAATCCTCATAGCCGGACGTGGGATAGAGCCAGAGATCCAGGAAGGTCTGCTCCGTTCCTTCCGGAAGAACGACCTTCTCCAAGCCTGTAAAATCAAACCGTTCGCCGTCCCCGGCGGGCACCAGGCCAACGCCCATCATCTTCCCATCTGCAATCCCCGTGAAGGTCAGCGTGATCGGATGGTTCGCATCCGCAAAGGCTCCGCTGTACAGGGCAAGCATCGTGTTCGCGTCTGCCGTCACCTGCGTCAGGTTCGGCGCGTTTGCAAACGCATGAGAACCAATATAGTCGATCAACCATCCCTCAGGCAAATCCAGCGTTTCCGCATTCAGTGTGGTTTTCTCTTCATCCGTGTAAGCACTTGTCAGGATAAAGAGATCATCCCCCCACGTAGTTTTCCAGTTGTACAGGTGGTCCAGTTTTTCGATCTTCTCCATCCCCAGCAGACCCCGCAGGCGGTTTTCCGTGGACAGCAGCGTCTGGTAGATTTTGGCGTCCACTTCTGCGTCCGAAGTGTTCTTGCTCGTATGCTTAATGTTTTCCCGCATAATCTGATAGGCTGGCTTGAATATCCCGTTGATCGTTGTGTCCTCATACCCGGCAAAGGCATAACGCCAAGCATCCAAATAGGCCTGCTTGCTCTCCTCCGGCACGGTGAGTGTTAGCTCGTTTTTTTCGTCCTGTTCCGGCGTGGAAGTGAAGGCGTAGGCATCCCCCATCCCCAGGAAGCCCAAGGTCGGCGGGGTAGCACTGGTAAACTCGATGCGCTTCAAGTTGTCACAGCCGCTGAATTGCCGGTTGCTCAGCTCGTTGCGTCCATGTGCCGGTGGTGGTGCAAAGGTGCCAAACCGCACCTCGCTCAGCGCCTTGTCCTCCATGAAGAGGTTTTCGCCTAACCGGGAGATCGTACCGCTAAAATCAACAGAGGTCAGTTTGTCACAGTAGGCGAACGCATAGTCATCAAAATCGACGTTACCGGGCAGCGTAATGGTACCCGCCAGGTCCGAATGGGCAAAGGCATACGCATTCATCCCCAAATTGGCCTGGTTTGTAGCGTTGGCAGTGAGCGCCTCCCAATTGATGGTATACCCCGCTTCATCAGAAGACACAGTTCCGGAAAACGAACCGCAATAGAACCAGCGGATGCTTGGGGGTAACTCGACTTGCTTCGGCATCGTTTTCCCCATTCGCGCCACGAACCACGCACCTTCCTGTTCATTGGCGCCGCACAGGGCCTTGCTTCCTTTTCCCACATCGACCATCACAAAGTGCGTGATGGGATCCTCGAAAGACACCCAATGCTCAGAGTAGCCCGACTGGTCTGGTAGGCAGAACAGATACTGCACCAAAAGGGAATCCCGATCCGCCCCCGTATACGTGACATTCAGCGTAGGGTCATAGTTGTTTTGCCGCACAGCCTTGGCCGCATTGGACGCGACAAAACGCAGCGCCGGGCAGTTATCCCAGGCCTTGTCACCGATCACGATGCTGTCTCGGCTGTCGATCAGCAGGCCCTCCAACGCATCGCAGCCGTAAAACGCTTGGGTGCCGATATGTTTGACGCTCTCCGGCAGGGTCACATAGCGCAGGCTCTTGCAATGGGTAAAGGCGTAGTTGCCGATCTCGCAGATAGAAATCTCATCCCCCAGTTCCGTGCCGGTAAATTCCGTGATCGTTTCCGGGGCAGAGAGCAGGACCGCCGTATTCTCTTCCATTATAAAATAGGTATACCCACTCGCTACACGACATATCTGAATCTTTACCGTGTTCGGGGCTACAGCCCGGATGGCCTCCGCCTGGTTCTGATTGTAGCAGATCACGTTTTCGATCGTATATTTTTCAAACAAAGCGCCGTCAGTTTCAACGACAGTTCCATCGGCAGGCATCACGATCGTGTTCAGGTCATTCTGTCCTTGCAACGCATCACTCTCTATCTTCTTAATACCATTCGGTAAATACAAGACCTCGTCCTCAGAGGGCATAAGGCCAGACAACGAGCCATCATTACGAAGAACCATGCCGTTCTTCACGGTGTAAATAACGTCCGGCTGCTCTGTGTCAGAAACCTGGAAGCCGCGGTTTTCGATCACGGTGCGGTTTTTTTGCAGAAAGCGGTCTAAAACCTCTGGCTTGACGACCAGCTTACTGGCCTTTGCCAGGTCTTCAAAGTTGACCTCCGGCAGAGCGTCCGGGTTGGTCCCTTGGAACACCAGCTTGGTCAGGCAATCGCTTCCCGGCAGGGTCACGCTTTCCACGGAAGCCGGAATTTCCAGTGTCTCCCGCTCTGTCGGTACGGCCAGCAGTTGGGTCATGTCCTTGCTGAACAGGATGCCATCCTGAGAAGTATACTTCGGATTGGCGCTGTCCACCACATAGTTTTCCCTGACAGCTAGGGTATCCGGATCCTTGGTGTTGACATAGATCACCGAGCTGGGCAGGACAAGCTCCTTGACTTCGATTTTTCCAAACAAGCGAACCAGCTCCACGGCCTGGACATATTGGGGAACCACGAGACGGTCAACAGATTGGCTCTCCAGAGTATCGCCATAGTCCATCATTGTTTGCAGACTGCACAGCATGGAATCGTCAAAAGCGGAGTCCTGTACTTGATAATTGGCATCTACATAGTAGGAGGCCCAACGGACATCATACAAACTGCTATCGTAGTCTACCAAAGAGGCTGGCTCCAGCACGTGCCGACTGCTGCTCACCGGATAGGAAAACGGAACGATCTGATCGTTTTCCAGCCAGCCGGGGAACAGCTTTTCCAGCTTGTCCGTCGTTTCCATAGATTTTCTCAGCAACGCTTTCTGATAATAAAACAAGTTTATCCGGGAGCCGACGGAAGGAAATTTATCGGAAGCAAACACAGAATTTAACACTTTGGACGAATCTATGGTTTGGTTCTGCTGGTTCAACTGCTCGGACAGCACATAGAGGCGAGCTTCTTTGGGGGTACAGCTGACTGGCTCTTCATAAGAGATCCAGGCTTCCGAAGTGTCATAACGATAGGAAACCTGAATTTTCATCGCTTCGGCCTGCAAACCCTCCGGAATGGTCATTGGGAATTGGTCGCTATAGGTCTTGCCGCCGTCAAAAGACACGCTGTCGATGCGGAAAAGCTTGTTGAACTGCCTTTCCCCCCAATAGTAATAGGTCGTATCGACAAGCGGCCAAGCACTCCAGTCACTTTTTATGACCGATACATAAGTATCTAACGCCCGAAAAATCGTTAAGGAGTCGATGCTCTGTCCACAGTACAATGGACAGGAAGCAGACATACTGATATTTAAAGTGATGCTTGTATTCTCATCTGTTTTGTCTCCTGGTCTTGGAGAAGTAGAATCGATTTGAATATTCGTTGCATCACCCCAGCCGGACTCGCCCGGTTCTCCCTTTGGCGTCTCCGGGTCTTTGGCTGTCTCTGAATAGTTGGGCTTTGGCGTGGGCGTGGGGGCCGCGCTTCCGCCGCCCCCGCCGTCGTTCTC
>ERZ809296.646-NODE-646-length-52846-cov-5.543881_pt1 | contig 52846 bp, 45 predicted proteins | sample MGYA00520511_ERZ809296 | MGnify/ENA primary metagenome ERZ809296 (study PRJEB31576, sample SAMEA3212662) | Homo sapiens | biome: human-gut; feature: human gut; material: fecal | place: Sweden | collected 2012 ...
CACCGGCACAATGCCGCCGCCGATTTCCGTCGCCGCCGCCACGTCGTAATCCGCCGCCAACTTGTCCGCCAGCCACTCCAAATCGTCGGCCTGAGCCGCGAGATTCTGCACGTCGAAAATCTGCCGCCCGCCGAGTTTCCCGGCGAACGTCCGCTTGCCGCTGTACAGCGGCCCCGTGATGAAAATCACCCGATCCACCCCTCCGAAATCAGCAGTGCCGCCAGCATGACAAGCTCTGCGCGCTGCAAAAACCAGCCCGCCAGATCGCCCGTAATGCCGCCGAACTGCTTCGCCGCCACGGCGCGATACCGCCAAAGGACAGCCAGCGCCGCCAGCGCAAGCAGCCCGCCGCCCAGCAGCGCCATGCCCGCGCCGACGCAGACGCTCACCGCCAGCAGGACGATCTGCACGCGCTGCTTATCCGCCGCCGTGGCGAACGTGTGCGCCAGCCCCGTGTTCTTCGCCATCGAGAACGTCGCAACCGCATAGCCGGATAAGGCGCGTTCCAGCACGAGCGCCAGCGTCCAGACCGCGCCCACGCGCGGCGTAAAGCGCAGACAGGCGCAGAGCGCGAAATACAGCACGAAATAGCCGCACAGGCGGATCACCGCGAACGCGCCGCAGTGCGGGTCTTTGAGAATCGCCAGCTTCTTTTCCCTGTCGCCATAGCTGGAAAGCGCGTCGGACGTATCCGCAAAGCCGTCCAGATGAATGCCGCCCGTCGCCGCGACGGGAATCAGGCAGAAGCCCGCCGCCTTCAGCATATCCGGCAGGGGGAGCAGGCCGCAGACGCACCACAGCGCGCCGATGACCGCGCCGACGAGCGGAAACGCCGCCATCGCATAGCGCATGTTCCGTTCGTTCCAGTCTACATGCGGCACGGGCAGCGCGGAAAACATCGCAAACGCCACGCAGACGGTTTCAAGCACGATCAAGCCCGTTTCCTCCCTTCACCCATTTGGGTATGCCGCAGACAACGCGGCAGACGTTCTCCGCCCGCGCCGCCAGCGCGTTGTTGATCTGCGCCAGCGCCAGCAGATACGCGTCCGTATCGCCCGCATAATCCGCCCCGCCGCGAAACACCTCGTTCGACACGATGATCAGATGCGCGCATTGGGCATGCAGCCTGTCCGCGCCGCGCAGAATCGCCGAAACCGCATCCGCCTTCGCGCCGTCCGCGTCATACAACTCGTTGGCGGCCAGGTTGCCCATGTCCTCCAGCAGCGCCGTTCCGCGCGCCGGCATGTCCAATTTTTCCAGATGCAGCGGGCATTCCAGCGTTTCAAACCGCTTTTCCCGCCGCATGGCCCGATGGCGCGCCACGCGCTTCTCGCTCTCCGCGTCCCAGACACGCATGGTCGCCACGTAAAAGCGCGGCAGGCCGCTTTGCACGGCGAGCCGCTCTGCAAACGCGCTCTTGCCGCTGGCCGAACCGCCGACAACCAGCGTCAGCATTGCGGGGTATACGGCTCGATGCCGCCCTCCGCAAACGAATAGCAGTTTTGATAGACGGCCAGCGCCATATCCCACAGCGGAATGGACGCGACCGCGCCCGTCCCCTCGCCCAGGTGCATGTCCGCCGTGATGAGCGGCTGTTTGCCCAGCGCCTCCAGCACAAGCCGCGCCGCCGGTTCGGAGGACGCGTGGCTGGCAAACGCCGCCTTGCCCGCGTTCGGGCACAGGCGCGCCGCGCACAACGCCGCCACGCCGCTGATAAAGCCATCCATCACAATCGGGATGCCATGGATCGCGCCGCCCAGAAACATGCCGCAGAGTCCGGCGATATCCAGCCCGCCAAGCTTGGCCAAAACATCCAGCGGATCGTCGGCCTTCGGCCGATTGACCGCTATGCTGCGCCGGATGGCGTCGATTTTGCGCGCCAGCCCCGCATCAGAAAGGCCCGCGCCGCGCCCGGTCATGCGCTCCACGGGCTGACCCAAAAGCGCCGCCGCCACGGCGCTGGACGTCGTCGTATTGCCGATGCCCATTTCGCCCGTCGCCAGCAGGGTATACCCCTTCGCTTTCCAATCCCTGACGAGCCGCATGCCGCCCTCAATCGCGCCGATTGTCTGCGCGCGCGTCATCGCGGGCCCCTGCGTGAAATCCGCCGTGCCGTCTGCAATGCGCCTGTCCAGCACGCCGCGCACCTTCTTCCCCGCCATGCCGATATCCACGGGCACAACGTCGCAGTGCGCCGTCTCCGCCATCCGGCAGACGCTCGTGGTGCGCCGCGCGAGGTTTTCCGCCACGGCACGCGTCACGCTTTGATCCGTCTGGCTCACGCCCTGCGCCACCACGCCGTTATCCGCGCAGAGCACAAACACCGCGCGCCGACTCACGACGATGTCTTCCCGCCCGGTCAGCGCCGCCGCGTCCTCGATCATCGTTTCCAGCCGCCCAAGGCCGCCGAGCGGCTTGGCCAGCTTCGCCCAATGCGCGTGCGCCGCCGCCCGCGCCGCTTCATCCGGCGAAGCGATCCGGGCGATCGTCTCTTTCAGTTCCGTTTCCGTCATGTTCAGACTCCTGGTTGTAAAAGCTTTGCGCCTTTCGTTTTCTCCGCGCGCCCGGATCGGCCATCGTCCGGCGCGTCGATTTTCGATTCATTATACCGCATCGCACAGGGCTTGAAAAGCGGCTTTCGCGGGAAAAAGCGGTTTACAGTGGATTTTCGCACTGTAATATGATACGATGCTGCTCCAGGTTGTGGACAGCACCAACACCCCGATTTCCGGCCTGTACGCCACCGGCAACAACGTTTCCGGCATGAGCGTTGCGGCTTACGTCAACATCGAAGGCACCGGCCTGGGCTTCGCCCTGACCAGCGGCCGTCTCGCGGGCGCGAATGCCGCCGCGGCGAGCAAGTAATTTCGTCCCCTTCCAAAGGTCGTCAGGTTTAAAGCCTGACGGCCTTTTTTCGTCTTTCCCGCCTTGACAAATCACCTAAAAATAACTAGAATGAAACCAAATTTTTTTCCCATTTTGCAGCTGAAAAACACGCAGTCTGACCGCTGTGCCGAGCTTTGGCCGAAACGCAAGCGGAACCTGCCCCGCCTTTCAGAAGGAGAACACCTATGCGCTACCCAATCGGCCGAATTTCAAAGCTTCTGGGGCTGTCCACCGAAACCATCCGCACCTACGAACGCAAAGGCATCGTCCATCCGCAGAAAAATGAAAACGGCTACCGCACCTTCCACGTTCTGGATATCGGCACGCTGCTGCGCTGCCGTTCCTATTCCTGCTTCGGCCTTTCCCTGTCGGAGGCCGCCGACGCCATCAACTGCAACAGCGTGGCCGAAACGCACGCGCTGCTCGTCAAGCAGGAAAAATGGCTCAAAAAACAAACCGATTACAACCTTCGCATGCTCAACCGCCTGAACGACCTGAACGAAGTCATGTCCACCTGCGAACGCGAGATCAACCGTCTCTCCGTCGTGCAGCACCCCGGCATGTTCCGCGTAGATTATCGCCACAACGACGAGCTGCTTTCCGGCGACGCGCGGGAAGATCTGCTGGCGCTGTGGGCGTCCTTTGCGCCGTTTTCCTTCGTCAGCCTGAAATTTCCGCTGGAATCCATTCAGCGCGCCGAGCAGGATTATTTCTGCGGCTACGGCATTTTGGAAGAGGATGCGCGCTACTGCGGCGTGTGCATGGACGAGCTGGTCGAGTGCTTTCCCGCTTCGCCCGCCGTTCACACCATCCTCAAGGTGGTTGGGGAAGATTCCGTTCCGATTCATATGCTCACCCCGCTTCTGGACTTCGCTCGCGAAAACCGGCTCGTCCCCACGGCGGACGCGTTTACGCGCATGGTGGTCACCATCAAGCGAAAAGAGCCGGATTATGAACGGTTTTACGAGGTCTGGCTGCCCGTCCGGCCCATGCGCTGAGCGCCTCTTGCATCTCATTTAACGAAAAAGCGGATTTTTTCCGCTTTTTTGTCTTTTGCTTGACATTCAACCCGGTTGAAGGTGTACAAAATAGGCAGAGAAGGTTATATCCTTCACAATCTTGTTTACGGAGGGAAACAACATGAAGAAACTGCTGACTTGGCTGCTCTGTCTGATGATGCTGGTCTCCGCCGTTCCGGCGCTGGCCTACACGACAGGCACATACACGGGAACCGGCACCGGCATGCTTGACAAGATCGAGGTAGCCGTCACCTTTGATGCGGACACGATCACCGGCATCGAAGTGGTTTCCTGCAACGACACACCCGGCGTCTGCGACGCGGCTGTCGAAAAGATCCCCGCGGAAATCGTGAAGTATCAGTCCCTGGGCGTGGACGTCGCGACTTCGGCGACCTTCACCTCCAACGGCATCCTTGAAGCCGTGGCCGACGCTGTGAAGCAGGCCGGCGGCGACGTGGACGCGCTCAAGGCCGTCCCGGTTGAAAAGGTTGCGGGCGAAGAAGTCAAACTCTCCGCCGACGTTGTGGTTGTCGGCGGCGGCGGCGCGGGCCTTGCCGCGGCGCTGACGGCTGCTGAGGAAGGCGCTTCCGTCATCATTCTGGAAAAGGGCGCGGCCTACGGCGGCAACACCATCCTCTCGGGCGGCTACTATCAGGCGGCTCACCCGGATTATCTCCAGTATGCGTCTCTGACTGACGGCCAGAAAGAGGAGATCGAGCGTTACATCTCCCTTGAGCCGAAGGACGAGCGCATGGCTTCCTGGCAGGCCAAGGTGAAAGAGCAGTATGCCGAACACCTGGCCGCGGGTCACGAGTATCTGTTCGACTCCCCCGAACTGCACATGATCCAGACCTATGACGGCGGCGATTATCTCGGCGACAGCGAGCTGATCGAGATGATGTGCTACGGCGATGTCGATTCCATGAACTGGCTGAGCGACCATGGCTTCACGTGGAAAAAGAAAACCGTCGCCATCGTCGGCTCGATCTGGATGCGCTGCAAAGCCTCCGATACCTATGCCAGCGGTCAGGGCTTCATCAACGTCATCAGCGACGCCATCCAGAACGAAAAACTGGACGTGACCACCGTCTTCGAGTGCCGCGCCGAGCATCTGGTGAAGGATGACGCGGGCCGCGTGGTCGGCGTGACCGGCGTTTCCACTGTGGACGGAACGCCTTACACCGTCAGCGCGAACAAGGGCGTCATCATCGCCAGCGGCGGTTTCAGCGCGAACGTCGAAATGCGTCAGGAATACGACGAAATCTGGGGCAACCTGACCGAGGCCGTCCCGACCACCAACGCCCCGACGATCACCGGCGACGGCATCGTCATGGCGAAGGAAATCGGCGCCGCGCTGATCGGCATGGGCCAGATTCAGCTTCTCCCGCTGGCCGATCCTGTGACCGGCAGCACCAGCAACATCATCGGCGAAGGCACGAATATGTACGTCAATCAGGAGGGCAAGCGCTTTGTCAACGAGTCCTCCCGCCGCGACGTGCTCGCCAAGGCGATTCTGAAACAGACCGGCTCCTACTGCTACGTCATTTCCACCTTCCAGAACAGCCGCATGGACAGCGACTACAAGAACAACTATCACCTCTACCTCACCGACCTGATCGCTTCCGGCGCGGTCGTCCAGGCGGATACCCTCGAAGAGCTGGCCGAGAAGATCGGCTGCCCGGTCGATACGTTTGTGGAGACCTGCACCAACTTCAACAAGTATGTCGCCGAGAGCAACGATCCGGAGTGCGGCCGCGTGGTCTTCCCGGATAACGCCGCGCTTGAGATGGAAGGCCCGTTCTACGCCTGCAAGCGTGCGCCGGCCGTGCATCACACCATGGGCGGCATCAAGGTCAACGTGAAGAATCAGGCGCTCGCGGAAGACGGTTCCGTGATCCCCGGCCTCTATGCGGCGGGCGAAGTCACCGGCGGCTTCCACGGCAGCAACCGTCTGGGCGGCAACGCGATTTCCGAGGTCATCACGACCGGCCGCAACGCTGCGACCAACCTGCTGGCTGAATAAAAGCCCGATGAACGGCTGTGCGGCGCGTTTTCCCCCGCCGCGCGGCGTTCACAGAATTTCCCGTTTTCACATGAAAAAGCCGTGGGTCGAATGGGTCGGCCCACGGCTTTTCTGCATCCAAAACTTTCATCTTTTTCCTTTTTCTCGTCATTTTTTATCATCTCTTTCCCCGGTTGCTTTTCTCCCCGCCGTGTGCTACACTGGATTTAATATGAACGAAAGAGTGTGACATCATGCAAAAGCATCCTCACGCGCGAAGCACATTTTCCGGCAAAATCGGGTTTGTGCTCTCCGCAGCCGGGGCCTCCGTGGGGCTAGGCAACATCTGGCGCTTTCCGTATCTGGCGGCCAAATACGGCGGCGGCATTTTTCTGTTGATTTATATTCTTCTGGCGCTGACCTTCGGCTATACGATGATCGTCGCGGAAACCTCGATTGGCCGCATGACCGGCAAAAGCCCGGTCGGCGCATTCCAATCTTTCGGCAGGTCGCGCTGGCTGTCGGCGGGCGGCTGGCTCAACGCCGTCATCCCGATGCTCATCGTGCCGTATTACTCGGTCATCGGCGGCTGGGTCATCAAGTATCTGGCGGAATACCTGCTGGGCAACGGCCACGCGCTCGCGGGCGACGGCTATTTCTCCGCGTTCATTTCCAGCGGACTGTCTACGGAGCTTTGCTTCATCGTCTTTGCGGCGGCCACGCTGCTGATCATCTACGCGGGCGTGCGCAACGGCATCGAGCGCGTCTCCAAGCTGATGATGCCGATTCTAGTCGTGCTCTCCGTACTGATTGCGGGCTATTCGGTCACGCGTCCGGGCGCGCTGGCGGGCGTGAAATACTTCCTCGTGCCGAATTTTGAAAATTTCTCGTGGATGACCGTCGTCACCGCGATGGGCCAGATGTTCTATTCGCTCTCCATCGCAATGGGCATTTTGATCACGTTCGGCTCGTATATGAAAAAAAGCGTCTCCATTGAGGGTTCGACGGAGACGGTGGAAATCTTCGATACCGCCATCGCCGTAATGGCCGGTCTGATGATCATTCCCGCGATTTTCGCCTTTTCCGGCGGCGATCCGAACATGCTGCAAGCCGGGCCTTCGCTGATGTTCATCACCATTCCAAAAGTGTTTGACAGCATGGGCCTCGGCTCGGCGGTCGGCATTCTGTTCTTCATGCTGGTGCTGTTCGCGGCGATGACCAGCTCCATTGCGCTGACGGAGAGCGCCGTTTCCACCTTCCAGGATGAACTGGGCTGGAGCCGGCACAAGGCGACGCTGATGATGGGCGTGGTGATGCTTCTGCTGGGCAGCCTGTCTTCGCTCAGCTACGGCCCGCTGGCAAACGTCACGATTCTGGGCATGCAGCTTTTGGACTTCTTCGATTTTCTGACCAACTCGGTCATGATGCCCATCGCGGCGATTGCGGTCTGCCTGCTGGTTTCACGCGTCGCAGGCGTGAAAGCCGTCGAGCAGGAAGTCTGCCACGGTGAGGAGCGCTTCCGCCGCAAACGCGTATTCACCCTGATGATCCGCTATCTCTGCCCGCTGTTCGCGGCAATCATTCTCGTCAGCTCCGTCGCCAACGCCTTCGGCTGGATCCGCATGTAACAAAACGTTTCCATACAAACACAGCCCGCGCAGGTTCTGATCCCGCGCGGGCTGTGTCTATGTTTCAGGCTCTGCATCAGGTCGCCGCGCTCATCTTCACGCCGGCGGCCTTCAGCTCTGTTTGATTTCGCTCATGCACTTCTTGAGCTTATCAAAATCAAACGGCTTCGTCATGCGCGCGTCCATGCCCGCTTCCGCGGCGCGCTGCGCGTCCTCAGTGAAGGCGTTCGCCGTCAGCGCGATAATGGGCACGGTCTTCGCGTCAGGCCGGTTGATCGCGCGGATCTGCCGGCTGGCCTCGTATCCGTCCATCTCCGGCATCATGATATCCATCAAAATGTAATCATACGTGCCGATGGACGAATATTCAAACGTGTTCACAGCTTCTTTGCCGTTGGCGACCATCGTCGTGCTCGCCCCGGCCTCTTCCAGCATCTGGTGGAGGATTTCGGCGTTCAGCTCGTTGTCCTCTGCCGCCAGAATACGCATGTCCGTCAGATCGAACTCGTCCCCCTCGCCGGATTTACAGGCCTTGTCTATTTCAAACGGCAGCGTCCATTTCACGGTCGTGCCCGTGCCGAGCTTGCTGTTGACCTCGATGTCGCCGCCCGCCTGATCGATGATCTTTTTGACGATGGTCAGTCCGAGGCCCGTGCCCTTGCAGCCGCTGCGCACGCTGCCGTGCTCCTGTTCAAACGGCTGGAACATCCGCTTCTGGAAATCCTCGCTCATGCCGAGGCCCGTGTCCGTTACGCAGAATTCGCAGATCACCTTGTCCGCCGTCTGATCGACGATCTTCGCGGCCAAGCCGACCGCGCCGCCGGGCTTGTTGTATTTGATGGCGTTTCCAATCACGTTGGAAAGAACCCGGTTCATGTATCGCGGGCTGGCAATCACGCGCGGCGGATCAAAATCGGTCAGCCCCACCGCCGTGAACAGAATGCCGCTCTGCGCGGCGCGCGGCTCCATCCTGTCCCGGCAGTCCTCCAGCAGCTCGCGCAGGGAAACGGATTCCCGCTCAAACGCCGCCTCTTTGGATTCAAGCTTGCTCATATCCAGCGCGTCGCCGACCAGGCTGAGCAGCTCTTCCGTCGCCGCGCGGATCTTTTTGTGATAATCCCGAATGGTTTCGGTCGTCTCCGGCAGCTTGTCTGCCAGGTCGATCATGCCCAGGATGCCGTTCATCGGCGTGCGGATGTCGTGCCCCATGCGGGTCAGGAAATTGTTTTTCGCCTCGTTGGCCACACGCAGCTGGGCGTTCTTGCGGTCCATCTGCCGCGCATAAATCAGCGCGAACACCGCCGAAACCAGCAGCAGCGTCGCAGCTGCGATGACGCCCGCCGCCTGATCGGGGTGCTCGCTGACGTAGTGCCTGAGCGCTGTCGCGCTGCTCTGCATGTTCGCTTCGCTCAGGTACCGCGTCTTATCCTGATTGGACAGGCTGTATACGTAGTAATTGAACGTCTCGAAAAACGCGTCGCTGCATTCCCGCGAAATCGCCACGCAGATTTTCTGCTCATCGCCGGAAATGGTGCTCATCGTCAGCGCGCTGTTTGTGGCATAGATGTAATAGTTCAGCGAGGAACGGTCGCCGATGGCGACGTCCGCCTTACCGTCCTTCACCGCCTGCACGCATTCCATCGCCGTGTCGTAAAAATCGACGGTCTTAAATCCGGTCAGATCGAGCTGTTCCTCCACGCCGCGCACCGTCGCCACGGTATCCCGCTTTTCTTCCATCGGATTTTGGGCATAGGCCAGCGTGGAATCCAGAATCGTCTCGCTGCGCACAATGCCCAACTTCGCGCACAGCGCCGCCGTAAACGGCAGTCCCGTCACAATATCGTATTTTTTCCGCGCGACGAGCATTTCTTCCTCGTCGTTTCGCTCGCAGAAAGCGTATTCGGTTCTGATGCCCATCTGCTCGGCAAAGTCGTCGAGAATGGAAACCAGCATGCCTTTCGCTTCGCCGTTTTCCTCGTAGACATACGGCGCGTCGTCCTTCACGCAGAGCACTTTGAGCGTCTTCATCGCGGCGACGTTCTTTTTCTGCTCCTCCGTGATCGGATAAGCGTCTTCCGTCCGCTTGAAATACTTGTTGTAGAGCTTTTCCTGAAGCTGGGGCTGCACCAGATTGATGCGCGCGATCGTCTCGTCCAGCTCCTTGATCAATTTCGTATCGCCCTTTGTCGCGGCGAAATAATACGGCCGCGCGGCAAACTGCTCCACGATGCGCGTGTTGGCAATCGGCGAAAGCGACAGGCCGGAAATCACATCCACCTCGCCGTTCATCAGCGCCTGCTCCTGTTCCGCCGCGCTGCTGTAAAACACAAGCTCATACTCGATGCTTTCCGCTTCCAGATCATGGACGACCTCGTTGTTTCGGGTCGTCGCCTGCTGCCACAGGCCGACGCGCAGCGGCTTCACGCTCTGGATGTTCGTCTCGCGCAGGCGGCTCGTCGCCGGCGCGCACAGCGTGGTATACACCGTGCCGTAGCTGTTTTTCGGAAATTCAAACGCGTCCTGCGACTGCGAAGTCTTGAGCATCGGGCCGAGCAGATCCACCCTGCCCGCCCGCAAATCCTCGATTGCCTGCCCGACGGCCTCGTTGTAATCCGCCGTGGGATATGTCACATACTCAATCTGCCAGCCGGTATATTCCGAAATCTTTTCGAGATAATCAAAATTATACCCCGTGATTTTGCCCGTATGGCCGATGAAGCTCATGCCCTCCTGTTCCAGAAAAGCCACGCGCACCACGCGTCCTTCCGCCGCCGCACAGGCGCAGAGCATCATGAACAGGACAAACAAAATGATTGCATGTAACCTTTTCTTCCGCATATTCGCCATCCTTTGTTTCGTTTCCATCTTTCTGCCTGTATTGTCCAACTATTCCAGTTCATTATATGCCCGATTATCCTACATTTCAACCTTTTTTGTGTTTTACCCCCCCCCTAAATTTTGAAAGCGTTCGGCTTTTCGACCTTTTTCGCGCTTTCGTAACGTACATATGATGTGTATGTAACCTTTCAATGTGACTCATATGTAATTCTCTTTGGATTCTCCGTCCTTCTGCGGTTAGATAAAAAAATGTAAAAAAGCGGGCTGAGCCCGCCTTCACCTCCGCCGAAGCCTGCCGCGCATCAAAGTCTTGCTCACGCGGGCGATTTTGTGCAATTTCCTATATGTTAAAAAAAAAAAAAAGCGCCGACTTTCGTCGGCGCTGTCCATGCGCAATCGTAGAATGCTCGGGGCAGAAAATTCCCACGGCACACACGATACAATGCTTATTGCTGCTGCCTTCCGGCCCTGACAAGGTTCACACCCTCGCATTGCATGAGTTCCATCCGTCATCACATTCTACCCGCCTATTGTACCCGATTTAGGCGCAAATTGCAAGCCTATTTTGAAAATTTGGGTCATCGACGCATCATACTCGTTCAGCGCCTGATTATCTGTCGCGCAGTCCGGCCTCATAAAGCGAACGCCATTCTCCCTCACCGTCTCCTCGGCCTGCGGCAAACAGCGCGTGCCAGCTCCCTCAGGGAGGGAGCCTTTGAATACAAGTTAAGATATCGCGAGGACCAAGCCTTCCTCTCAGAGGGAGGTGTCAGCGAAGCTGACGGATGGCGTTACGCCGCCTCCAGATCCATTCGAGCCAGCAGGCGCTCCATCACCTTCACGCAGAGCATCAGCAGATCTTCGCGGTTGAGCGTCGTGTCTTTCAGCGTCAGCGTCACCGGCGGCGCGGCGTTGAGCGTCAGCCGCTTGTCAAAACCGGTCAGCGCCTTGAAGAGCTTCTGCCCGTCCACCTGGGCGTTGGCAGCGAAACGCATATCGATCCGCCCGTCTGCCTGATTCACCCGGTCGATGCCCAGCTTGGCGCACATCGCCTTGAGGTAAGCCACCGCCACGAGGTTCGCCACGCAGAGCGGCTCGTCGCCGAAGCGATCCACCAGCTCTTCCTCCACGTCGTCGCGCTGCGCGGCGGTCGTGATGGAAGCAATGCGCTTGTAGACTTCAAGCCGCTGCTTGTCGCCCGTGACATATTCCGCCGGCAGATACGCGTTGACATGCACATCCATCCGCGTTTCCACGTCGCGGTTCGGCTTGGGCGCTTCGCCCTGCGCCTCCAAAACTGCCTCTTCCAGCAGCTTGCAGTAGAGGTCGTAGCCGATGTTTGCGAGGTGTCCGCTCTGCTGCGGGCCGAGCAGGTTGCCCGCGCCGCGCAGCTCCAAATCGCGCATCGCAATGCGGAAGCCCGAACCGAACTCCGTAAATTCGCGAATCGCGTCGAGCCGCTTCTGCGCCGTTTCGGAAAGCACCTTGCCCGGCCGTACCGTGAAGTAGGCGTAAGCCAGTCGGTTCGAGCGGCCGACGCGCCCGCGCATCTGATAGAGCTGACCCAGACCGAAATGATCCGCGTCGTAGATAATCAGCGTGTTCGCCATCGGGATATCCAATCCGGATTCAATGATCGTCGTACACAGCAGCACGTCGAATTTCTGCTGGCTGAAATCCAGCATCACGTCCTCCAGCGCGTGCTCCCGCATCTGGCCGTGCGCAATCGCAATGCGCGCTTCCGGCACGAGCTTGGAGAGCTGTTTGTAGCACTGGTCGATCGATCCGACGCGGTTGTAGAGAAAGAATACCTGTCCGCCGCGGCCGATTTCGCGCAGAATCGCGTCGCGGATCACGCTGTCCTGATATTCCATCACGTAGGTCTGCACGGGATAGCGCGCCTGCGGCGGCGTTTCCAGCAGGCTCATGTCGCGAATGCCGACCATGGACATGTGGAGCGTGCGTGGAATCGGCGTGGCCGACATCGTGAGCACGTCCACCGTCTTTTTCATGTTCTTGATGCTTTCCTTGTGGCCCACGCCGAAGCGCTGCTCCTCATCGACGATGAGCAGGCCCAGGTTTTTGAACTGCACATCTTTGGCCAGCAGCCTGTGCGTGCCGACGATGATGTCGATTTCGCCATCCTTGAGCCGGCGCAGCGTCTCCTTCTGTTCCTTGGCCGAGCGGAAGCGGCTGAGCACGTCCGCGTGGACGGGGAAGCCCTCCATGCGGCGCATCAGCGTGTTGTAGTGCTGCTGAGCGAGGATCGTCGTCGGCGCGAGGATGGCGACCTGCTTGCCGTCCATCACCGCTTTAAACGCCGCGCGCAGCGCGACTTCCGTCTTGCCGTAGCCCACGTCGCCGCAGAGCAGTCTGTCCATCGGGCGGTCAAGCTCCATGTCGCGCTTGATCTCCTCGGTGGCTTGCAGCTGGTCGGGCGTTTCGTCGTAGGGGAAATTCTCCTCAAATTCCTGCTGCCACGGCGTGTCCGGCCCAAAGGCGTAGCCCTTGTTCTTCTGCCGCTCGGCGTAGAGCTTCACCAGGTCGAAAGCCAGTTCTTTCAGGCTCTCGCGCACCTTCGCCTTCTGCTTATCCCAGTCCTTGCCGCCCAGCCGCGAGAGCTTGGGCGCGGCGCTCTCGCCGCCGCCGATGTATTTCTGAATGCGGTCGAGATGATCCACCGGGATATACAGCTTGTCGCTGCCCAGATACTGCACCAGCAGATAGTCGCGGCTCGCGCCTTCGCTGGTCAGCCGCTTTGTGCCCTGATAGATGCCGATGCCGTGCGTCTCGTGCACCACATAGTCGCCGACATTGAGGTCGGTGAAGGAGGCAATCTTGCTCCCCTGTTGCTTCTTTGGCCTGCCTTTGGCGCTCTTCGCGCCGTATACGTCGCCGCTTGCGATGACGGCGACTTTGATTTCCGGATACTGGAAGCCGCCGGAAAGCGTCAGCGGATAAATGCGGCATTCGCCGTTTTGCGGCGCAGCCGAGCCCAGCTCGTCAAACACCGCCTTCACGCCCTCGTCCTCAAACGACTGGCGCATGCGTTCGCCGCGCGCCGTGCCGCCGGAAAGCACCAGAATGCGCCATCCGTCCTGCTGCCAGCGAATGAAGTCGGCGCACATGTCGTGCGTCCGCCCGCCGTAATTGCCCGCGCCCATGCCGCCCATCTGGGCGAGCAACGTCGGCTTCAGCTTTTCCACCGGGCGCAGAATCGTCGTCAGCGCGAGCACAGTCGTCTGCCGCATCGCCGCAAGCGCCTCGTCCTGTGTCAGCATCAGGTTCTGCTGTTCGGGCAAGGCCTCGCCGCGTTCAAGCGCCGCCGTAATCGCCTGGTCAAATTCGCCCGTCCGGCTGTCCATGCGGGCAAAGAGCGCTTCCGGCTCGTCGAGCACGACAATCGGGCGATTCATGTAATCCAGAATCGTCTCCGTCTGTCCGTAGAGCAGGTTGATGAATTTTTCAAGCACGCGGTTGCTCACACCGTTTTGCATCTGGCCGACCGCCGCGCGCAGTTTTTCGCCGAAGCGTTCCATCGTGCGGTTTTCTCGCGTAAAAACTTCCGGCGCGGCGATTTCGCCGTCCTCCAGCGGCAGATCCGCCAAAGACGCTTCGTCGTCTTTTTGGACTCCGCCTTTCTGGGCGGCGGCTTCCTGCCGTGCCAGCGCTTCCAGCAGCAGGCGGGCAAGCTCTTCCGTTCCCTCCTGTGGCACGGGCGCTTCGCTGGCGGGCGGGATGACAACCTCCTGCATGTTGCCCTGGCTGCGCTGGCTCATCACGTCAACCGCGCGGATGGAATCCAGCTCGTCGTCAAAAAACTCGATGCGCACCGCGCTCAACGCGTCGGCGGGGTATACGTCGATGATCCCGCCGCGCACGGAGAACTGCCCCTTGCCCTCGACCATGTATTCGCGCGTGTAACCCGCCGCGAGCAGCCGCTCGATGAGCTGGTCAATCGGCGTCACGTCGCCCACGCGCAGCGAAATGGTGTTTCGGTTAAACGCCTCGCGCGGCATCATGCGATGGAGCAGCGCGTCCGCCGGGGCGACGATCGCGCGCGCATCGCCGCTCAAAACCTTGCGCATCGCCTCAATGCGGCGGTAAGCCACCTCGCGGCTGGCCGCCACATCCTGATAGAAGGTGATTTCCCGTGCGGGGAGCAGGCTCACGCCGCCGCCCAGCAGCGCGGAAAGATCTTCCATCGTCTGCGTCGCGCTGCGTTCGCTGTCGCACAGAAAAAGCAGCGGTCTGCCCGTCCTCGCGGCCAGCGCACAGGCCGCGTGCGCCTTCTGCGCGCCCGCCATGCCGCTGGCCGCGATCACCGCGCCGCTCTTCTGGCTTTCCTGCACCATCTGCTCAAACGGCTTGTAGCCTTCAAGCACATCAAAGAGAAAATGCGTCTGCATGATAACTCCTTTACGATGGGGCTTTGCCCCAATCCGGGAAACTCGCATAGTTGCGCAAACGCTCCTTGCGATTTCCGATTTCCGCCATGCTTTTTCCCGCACAGCGGGCGCATGGCTTCAATCCCCCAGCAGGAACCTGAGGTTCCTGCACCTCCCGCATCGCTTCGCGAAGATTAAAATCGGACGATTACTCCCGCCTCCCTCTCCGAGGGAGGTGTCGCCGCAGCGACGGGAGGAGTTACACCGGCGCGTTCGCCATCCGCATGGCGCTTTCCAGTCCGTTCTTCACCCAATCTTCGACCACATCCGCCGCACGCAGAAACGCGTTGAACTGCGTTTTGCGGTCTTCCTCGGTCTGATAATGGCTGAGCACCCAGTCGGCCAGTTCCCAGCCTTCCGGTTTTTTGCCCACGCCGACGCGCAGGCGCGGAAAATCCTGTCTGCCCAAAAGGCCAATAACCGAGCGCATGCCGTTATGCGTGCCGGCGCTGCCCTTTTCGCGCATGCGCAGTTTGCCCAGCGGCAGGTCGATATCGTCATAGACGACCATCAGGTGATCCATCTCCGGCTTATACCACGAAACCAGTTCCGTCACGCACTGGCCGGAGAGGTTCATAAACGTCTGCGGCTTGACGAGCACGAGCTTTTCCCCGCCGGCAAAGCCCTCGCCGATCAGGCCGTGCATGGCGTTTTTGGTAAGCCGGATATTCTGCTTTTCGCCGATCACATCGATCACGTCAAAGCCGACATTATGTCTCGTTCTCGCGTATTCATTGCCCGGATTGCCCAGGCCGACCACAATATACATGGTTCCTCCGTTTCCCAAAACAGCCTTATGCGGGAGCGCCACGTAAGGGCGCTCCCGCTCAAAAAAGCCGATTGTTCGTTTTTTAAGGGATACGTCGGGGCTTTGCCCCGAACCCCACCAAGAACCTGGAACTTCGCTCACTGCGTCCCGCACAGCGGGCGTTCGTTCCGTTCCTTGGATTTCTCTCCCTGCTTCCCGGCATGCCGCGAAGCGAAAAGCGGGAGGTGCAGGAACCTCAGGTTCCTGCCGGGAGTTTGAGGGCAGCGCCCTCATCGTCCCTTCCCTTATGCCTTGTTCTTCTCCACAGCCTGAGAGAGCCAGTTCGCCGGGCGGATGTTCGCGCTGCCCGTGCTCTCGTCCGCCTCTTCGATGACCAGCAGGCTCTTCACGCCGTCCAGCCGCTTCTTCGCAGGCTCCTGTGTGGAAATCAGCACGCATACGCCGACGACCGTCACTGAAAACTCGCGCATCATGTCCACCATGCCGCGTGCCGTGCCGCCCGCGCGCATGAAGTCGTCCACAATCAGCGCCCGCTGGCCTTCCTTCACCGCGCGGCGGGAAAGGCTCATCGTCTCCACCCGGCTGCCTGAACCGGACAGATAATTGATATTCACCGCCGGGCCTTCGTAAACCTTGCTGTCTCTGCGCACAATGACCGTCGGCACGCCCAGTGCCCGCGCCGTCATCATCGCAATCGGAATGCCCTTCGTCTCCATCGTCAAGACGAAATCCGGTTCCGCGCGGTAAAATTGAGAGGCAATGATCGTGCCCATCCGCTCCACCACGTCCGGCATCGCCAGAACATCGGCCATATAGATGAAACCGCCCGGCAGAACGCGCCCCGGCGCGGCCAGCATCTGCGCCAGATCCTTCACCGTGCGGTAAGCGTCTTCCGGCGCGAGCGCCGGACGATAACGGACGCCGCCCGCCGCGCCGGTCACCGTGTCCACCTGGCCCAAATGGAACTGCGCGAAAACTCCGCGCAGAATGTCGATATCCTCGCTGAGCGTGGACTTCGCCGCGCCAAACATCTCACAGAATGTGCCGAGCGTGAAAATTTTATTCGGGGATTCCACCAGAATCCGTGTCATGGCGGCAAGTCGCTCGTTACGGCGGATGCGGTCCATGTCCATCCCTCCCAAATACGAATGTTAAAGTAATTTTGCTTTATTATAATTCAGCTTTTCAAATAAATAAAGCCCTGATTTTCACTTTTTTCCGAATTTTATCACAGTTTATCAAAACGTTCAGCTTTTTTTCGCATTTTGGTTGCTTGCGGGGCTTTTTCGGGCGTATAATATCCGTGTAACAATCTGCTAAGGAGGCGCTTTATGCCGCATATCAAAGATTATACGGGCAAACGCGCGCACATGATCGGCATCGGCGGCAGCTCGATGAGCGGTCTGGCCGGCATGCTGGTCAAGCTCGGCGTGCGCGTCACGGGTTCGGACTCCGCCCGCTCCTATACGACCGACGCGCTGGAGCAGTCGGGCATTCACGTGTTCATCGGCCAGCGCGCGGAAAATGTGGATGGCGCGGATCTCGTCATCTATTCCGCCGCCATCGCGAAGGACAACCCCGAACGCATGCGCGCCGAGGAGCTGGGCATCCCCCAGATGGAGCGCGCAACGCTGCTGGGGCAGCTCATGGAGGGCTATCGCCACGCCATCAACGTCTGCGGCACGCACGGCAAAACCACCACCACTTCCATGATCGCCGAAGTCATGGTCGATACCGGGTTTGATCCCACCGTGCATATCGGCGGCCAGCTGGATTATATCGGCGGCAGCACGCGCGTGGGCGGGCATGACACCTTCGTCGTGGAAGCCTGTGAGTTTAACGCCAGCTTCCTGCACTTCCATCCGACCATCGCCGTCGTCACCAACATCGAGGAAGATCATCTCGATTTCTATAAGGATCTCGACGATATCGCCCACGCCTTCGCCAAATTCTGCGACCTTCTGCCGGAAAGCGGCACGTGCATCGGCAACGGCGACGATCCGCGCGTCGCGGCGCTGCTGAAAAAGCAGACCTGCCGCACAGTCAGCTATGGTTTTGGCGAGGGCAATCAGTGGCGGCCGCTGAACCTCGCCTATGACGACACCGGCTGCGCGGAATTTGATTTCGGCTTCGAGGGCAAACCCCTTGCCCATGTCCATCTGCTCGTGCCGGGTGAATTCAACGTCATGCACGCGCTGGCGACGATGGCCGCGTGCGTCGAGGCAGGCGCACAGCCGGAGGCCGTCGCCGCGTCGCTTTCGCGCTTTGCCGCGCCGCACCGCCGCTTTGAGTACACCGGCACGGTCTGCGGCGTGAAGCTCTATACCGATTACGGCCATAACCCCGCCGAGATGCACAGCGCGCTGGAAAACGCCGTCCATCAGCCGCATAAGCGCCTGTTCGCCGTCATGCAGCCGCACACCTATTCCCGCGTCAAAACGCTGTTCAGGGATTATATCCACTGCTGCGACCTCGCCGACGAGGTGCTGGTGACGGATATCTTCGCCGCACGCGAAAAAGACCCCGGCGATATCCACGCAACCATGCTCGTGGAGGCCATGCAGAAAGAAGGCGTGCCCGCGCATTATACCCCGACGTTTGACGATGCGGAAGCCTATCTGCGCGCGCATTGGCAGCCCGGCGATCTGGTCATCACCATGAGCTGCGGCAATATCAACCTGCTCAACGCGCAGATTCAGAAGCACGGGGATTAACTCCTTCCGGCTGCCTTCGGCATCCCACCTCCCTCAAAGAGGGAGGCTTTCTTCTCTCCACTCCATTTTTCATTCGGAGGTTCCCATGTCATCTCTTTCTGCCGTTCTCAGCGCCCGCGCCGCCCTTTCCGATCTCACGCCCCTTTTGACCGACTGCGGCCGGCTCTGCGGCTTCGCATGCTGCAAGGGCGACGAACAGACAGGCATGCTGCTTTTTCCCGGCGAAGAAGCGCTCTTTACGCCTTGCGCATTCGGCCGGGTCATCCCCGCGCATTTCGAGCTGGCGGGCCGCCCGGCGCATCTCTTTGTCTGCAACGGCACGTGCAGCCGCGAAAACCGCCCGCTGGCCTGCCGCCTGTTTCCGCTTTTCCTGCATTTCAAAAAAGACGGCTCGCCGCGCGTCAAACTCGACGTCCGCGCAAAAGCCGTCTGTCCGTTATGCGATTATGGCATAATCGGTCTGCGGACGGAATTTGTTGCCGCCGCAAAAACCGCCTATGCCGCTCTGATGGAAGACGACGAGTGCGCCGCGTTCCTCCGCGCGCTGGACGAGGCGTTCAGCTTGTAATAGGAAACGCCGGGACGCTGTCCCGAACTCTGCAAGGGAACTGAGTTCCCTTGACCTTCCTCCTTATGCGCCGCACATGTGCGGCGCATAGAGGGGAGTCTGAGGGATTTTATCCCTCAGGCGGGTTTGGGCGGCAGCCCAACGTCGTTCCTTACAGGCTCACGCTCTTCGTGTACCCGCTCGCGCTCCCCAGATACAGCACCCCGTTTGCAATCGACGCGGCCTCAAACGAACCGTCTGCGATCGTCGTCGCGTTTTCGCCGTTCACATCGCAGGTCATCACGCCCCTGCTCGTCAGCTCGATCACCTTCTGCCCGTAGACGAGCAGGCATGACGCGCCGTCCCGGCGAATCGTGGCCATCTGCCCGTTCATCACGCGGATGACACTCCCGCCGGAACGCACGAGCAGCGCCTGCCCGCACATCATCGCCTGATCCGCCGCGCCGGTGTAGACGCTCTCGCTCTGCCCCGTCTGAATGCCGAAGGCGGTCACGCCATCCTGTGTCACGCACAAAAGCGTCTTGTTCACCGCGTCCAGCGTAAAATCGCTGACCCCCGTCATCAGTTCGCTCTCCTCGCCGGAGAGCGTTTTTTCTTTCAGCGCCGCATTCGCGTCCAGCATGTACATCACGCCGTCGCACAGCGCAAATTTCAGCACCACGCCCGCGCGCGCCAAAACCTCGCGGCTTCCGCTCTGCGTGTTCAGGCGGATCACGCAGTCCTCGCCGCCTTCGCTGGCGACGTAATACAGCTTGCCGTTGGTCAGATGCAGAAAGCGCGGCACGTCGTAGGCCATCACGCTGGCCGCCGCGCCATTGTAGGGCTTTTTGACCAGAATGCCGCCCTGTGACGTGTCCGCACAGTAGAGCGCTTCCCTGTCCCCCACCGCAATGCCGCCGCCTGCCAAACTCGCCTGATACGCGCCGTTCACGCGGTATTCGGCGCTCTGCCGCTCGCCATTGTCCGCGGAAGCCTTCGCCACCTGTGCCGTCACGGCATTGTTGGCGTAAAGCCGTGACTGCGTGGCGCTTCCCGCCGTGCCGTCCGCCGTCAGACCATTGGCCTGCTGAAACTGTCGAACGGCCTGCGCCGTCGCGTCGTCATATGTGCCGCTTATAAAAGAGGCGGACAGGTAGCCCAGTGCCGCCAATCGGCTTTGCACCTGTCGCACCTGTTCGCCGCTCATGCCCGCCGTCAGCACGTCGGATACCGTCACGGTATCCGATGCACTGCCCAGCTTGTCGCCGACGCGCACGCCGTTTGCGTCCAGCGCGTCGCCCGAATAAATCAGTTTGAGGGACTGCGGCCCCGCCGCGCCGTCCACCTTGAGGTCGTTCATCGTCTGGAAAGCCTTTGTCGCCTCCACGGTCTTCTGGTTGAATTTGCCCGTGACGGATTTGCTGTCCAGATAGCCCAGCTCCACCAGCCGTTGCTGGTATTGGCGCACGTTGTCGCCCTCGCTCTCCCACTGGATGACCGTCGTCATATCCGGCACAGGCGTCGGCGCGACGGTCGTCGTGCCGCCGCTCGCACCGTTTCCGGATAAGCCGAAGTATGCGTTGTAGCTCACCGGAGCGTCGCCGTACAGGATGGAGAGCGTGCCGCTTCCCGCAACGCCGTCCGCGCTCAGGCCGTTCGCCTCCTGAAAAAGCTTCACCGCTCGTTCCGTGGCCGAGCCAAACTGCCCGTCCGGCGTGGAATTGAGATAACCCAGCGTCGCCAGATAGCGCTGCATCACCTGCACCTGGTCGCTCTTGTCGCCGCGCCGCAGCACGGTGTAGGCCGTCGTCGGCTGATAGGTCGCCGTCGGATCGTCGTCCGTCTCGTCGCCGGTCACGTCGTCTGTCGTGCCATCCGACACGACCGCGTTGCCGCCGTTCAATTTGTTCAGCGTGCCCTGGCCCGCAATGCCGTCCGCGCTCAGGCCGTTCGCCTTCTGGAAGGCCTTGACCGCCGCCGTCGTCTCGCTGGAATAGCGTCCGTCGATGCGTCCGTTGTAATAGCCCAGCTCAAACAGCCGCGCCTGCAAATTGTAAACGTTCTCGCCGCTGTCGCCCTCGTGCAGCGTGCCGTTGCTGCTGGGCGCAGCCGTCGCGGTCGCCGCCTTGCAGCTTCCGCTCAGTTTTTTGAGTGTGCTTGCGCCCGCCGTACCGTCCGCCGTCAGCCCGTTCCGGTTCTGGAACGCAATCAGCGCGTTCTGCGTCTCCGTGCCGAATACGCCGTCCGCCACGCCGCTGAGGTAGTTCAGCTCAATCAGCCGCTCCTGCAAAGCGTAAACGTCGTTGCCCGTCATGCCGACGCTCAACGTGCGCGTCTGATCCGGGTTCGCCGTCGTCACCGGACTGGTTGCGTATTTCGCATTCGCGGAATATAGCTTCGTCTGCGTCTGCGTGCCCGCCTGTCCGTCGCCGCTCAGTCCGTTCGCCCGCTGGAAGGCCTTCACGGCGCTGGTCGTCGTCGAGCCGTAAATGCCATCCACGCCGCCCGCGTAATACCCCAGCTCCGCCAGACGGCCCTGCAATTTGCGCACCTCCAAACCGGATGCGCCCTCCTTGAGCAGCGTATAGCCGCTTTCCGTCGTGCTGGCGCTGACTGTCTTGGGCTGCGCCGACGCGGAATAGAGCTTGTCCTGCGTCGCGCGGCCCGCAATGCCGTCCGCCGTGAGACCGTTTCGGCTTTGGAACTCTGTAACGGCGCTCTGCGTGCCGGTGGAGTATTTGCCGTCGATCGTTCCGGTGTAATAGCCCAGCTCGGTCAGCCGCGCCTGCAAATCGCTGACGTCGCTGCCCGTCGAGCCGACGCGCAGCACGGGATAGCCCGCGTTGTAATCCTGTGTGGAGGTCTGCCAGCTTTGCGCGCCCGGCGCGGCAGTCGCCGCCGTTTTGGGCGTGGTTGTCGGCAGACTGCCGCTCGACCAATCCTCCCACGTGCTCTGGTCGCTGGATTGCCACGTGTCCGGCGTGGGGCTTGGCGTGCTCTGCGGCACGGGGGTCGGCGTGTTCGTCGGAAGCGCCTGCACCGTGCCGAACGGCACCGTCCCTTCGCTGATTTGCAGCGGATCGAGCGTCGGGTCGGGCTGAATGAAGCAGCCCGTCAGACTGCCCAGCATGCCCGCCAGCATCGCCGCCAGCGCCATTTTTTTGATGTTCCGCTTCACGCTCATTCCTCCGTTCCGTCAAGGATCGCGTCCACTTCATCCAGCGACGCGATTTCGTAGGCAATCGGCACGCCCCTGTCGTTGGCCGCCCCCTTCGGGTTGAACCAGCAGGCGTCAATCCCCGCGTTCCCGGCCGCCGCCATGTCGCTGGTCAGCGAATCGCCGAGCATCAGCGCGCGCCGCCTGTCCGTCACCCGTGCCAGCTCCATCCCTTTTTCCAGCATCAGCGGGTTCGGCTTCGCCGCGCCGACCTCTTCGCTGATGACCAGTCCGCTGATATACGGGCGAATCTCGCTTCCGGCCATGCGCCCGCGCTGCACCTGCCCAATGCCGTTGGTCACGATGACGACGGGCACTTTGGCGCTCCAGCGCTTCACCGCCTCTACCGCGCCGTCAAGCGGCACGCTCTGTCTCCCCAGCGCGTCAACAAACGCGTCGCACATCTTCTGCGCGTCGTCCTCCCGATGAATCGCTTCCAGAAACTGTTCAAACCGCCGCACGCGCAGCACGTCCTGCGTGATGCCGCCCTGTTCGAGCAGTTTCCAAAGCGCCTCATTGATTTTGGAATAGGTCGCCAGCAATTCCGGCGTAGACGAAAAGCCCATTGTTTCGCAGGCCATGGCAAAGGCGTTTTCCTCCGCCTTGTTAAAATCGAAAAGCGTATTATCCGCGTCGCACAGCAGCACGTCGTAGCGCATATCGTTACCTCTCTCCGTTTCTTACTTGAAGCTTTGTTTTGGGGCTTTGCCCCAAACCCCAGCAGGGGAATGATTCCCCTACACCCTCACTTCGCTTTGCAAAATAAAAAGAAGATAGATTGATTGTATCACATTTATGGCATAAAGAAAAGCGGCGCGGGGTTCTTTCCTTCCCCGCGCCTCTGGAAATGATTTGAAATTCAATTTTTTCTTTATGCCCTTTTCCGTTTTGTTCACTCTTTTTATATCCACCACTCCGGCGTCAAATCGCCCGGCGTGACGACCCGCCTCGATGATGCTCGAAACGCCGCGCGGCTTCAAAACAGCTTTCGCCGCGTTGTAAAGTCCCGTCCAAATCGCGTCTGTCTTATTCATCCTCCAGCAGATCGCTTCGGCTGCCGGAAACCAGGTCGATGTTTTCGTATTTATCCTCGTCGTCGATGAGTTCGCTCAGCCCGTGCGCCACGCAGAGATCCGGCTCGTCGGCCAGCGTCGTGCGAATCTTGAGTTGATCGCTGATCACCCCGTCCAGCCCGAAGAGCTGCGCGCCGCCGCCGCTCAGGGTGATGCCCTCGTCGAAAATGTCGCTCGCCAGTTCCGGCGGCGTGCGCTCGATCATCCTGTGCAGCGCGCTCATCAGGTCGCGCAGCGGCTCATCCAGCGCCTCGATCATCTCTTCGGAGGACACCGTCACCGCGCGCGGCAGACCGGAAACCAGACTGCGCCCGCAGGCGTCCATTTCTAATTTCACGCCGCGCATCCGCGCCGATCCGATGTCGATTTTCAGTTCTTCCGCCGTCCGCGCGCCAATGAGCAGGTTGTGCTTCTTGCGCAGATAGTCGATGATCGCGTCGTCAAACCGATCTCCGCCGACGTTCAGAATATCCCAGACAATCTGATGGCCGAAGGAAAATACGGATACGTTCGTCCGCCCGCCGCCGATGTCGATGTTCATGCGTCCATACGGCTGGTCAATGCGCATGCCTGCGCCGATCGCGCTGGCCACCCCTTCATCCACCGGCACAACGCTCCGCACGCCCGCATCGACGATCACGTCCACCAACGTCTGCCGCTCGCTGGGCGCCATGCCGCCGGGCAGAGCCAGCAGCAGTTTCGGGCGGAACGTTGCGCGCTTGCCGACGACCTTGCGCAGAAAATAGCGCAGCATCTTGCTCACCAGGTCAAAACTGCGAATGCGTCCGTCCCTCAGCGGCCTTTCCACAATCAGCCCCGCCGGGGTGCGGCCATACATGCGGCGCGCCTCTTCGCCGACGGCGACCACATTGCGGGTCTGCCGGTCGTAAGCCACATATGCCGGTTCGCTGAGCACAATGCCCTTTCCCCGCACCACCATATGCAGGGTCGATGTGCCCAAATCCAGCCCCAGTTCATCCACGCCAAACATTCGTTGTTCTCCTTTTCCTTCTCTTATATCACGCTTAATCTACGAACCATAAGCGCGAAGCGAAGCAGAAGGTGCAGGAAACTCAGTTCCCTGCTGGGGAATTGAAGCCATGCGCCCGCTGTGCGGGAAAAAGCATGGCGGAAATCGGAAATCGCAAGGAGCGCTTGCGCAACTATGCGAGTTTCCCGGACTGGGGCGAAGCCCCATCGTTCCCCTTCGCGTATCGTCTTCTCGTCGCTTCGCCGCCGCGCAGATGGCGCTCGGCTTTGTTCTTGGCCATCACGGCCGCCACCTCTTTGTGCAGCGGCGCAGACAACGCGGCCAATCGCGATTCCATGTCCTTATGTACGGTCGATTTGGATACGCCCAGCACGCTGGCCGTCTTTCTCACCGTAGCGCCCGTCGCGGCGATATATTCCGCCTCGCGCAGCACCCTGCGCTCCATCGCCTGATTCACGCGCATCCCCCCAGACAGTCTCGCTATTCCGGGCTATCCTATGCGGGGATGCTGTTTTTTTCCCTTGCAACCGTTCGCGTATCTTCGCGGCAGCAGAGTTCATAACTTTATTATAATAACGCAGCCCACAGCAATCGTCAAGTTTTTAGGCGAGAACGGCTTGAGACTCCGCCCCAAACCCCGGCAGAAACCTGAGGTTTCTGCACCTCCCGCTTTGAAATTCGTATGAACGCCAACAAAATCCATGCAGAGGCGCGCATCGCGCGTCCGTCATCCGGGTTCTTGGATTTCAAAAACCTCCCCGCAATCGGGGAGGTCAGCTTGTCTCTCATTCAAAATATCCCAGCGCTTTTTGCTCGTCGCCGTCATAAAGCACGCGCATCAGCGCCAGTCCGCAGGCAGGCGCGGTCTGTCCCAGCTGCAAGCGGTCTCCGGTTGAAATCGCGCGCGCGATGCAGCCCGGCGCGCGTTTGCCCGTGCCGACCTCCATCAACGTGCCCGCGATAATGCGCACCATGTTATAGAGAAATCCGTCGCCCAGCACGGTAAAAACCACATCTTCACCCTGCCGCCTCACCTCCGCGCGGTAAATCGTGCGCACAGTGCTTTTGGCAACGCTTCCGCTTGCCGCGAACGCCGCGAAATCATGCTTCCCGCAGAGGCTCTGCGCCTCTTTGCACATCAATTTCTCGTCCATCGGCATGGGCGCATGCGCCTTATATTGCCTGCCGATGGCGCAGGCATGCCGCGCATTGCAGAATGTATATCGATAGACCTTGCCGCACGTGGAAAACCGCGCGTGAAATCCTTCCGGCGCAAGCATGCTATCTCGAATGCGGATGTCCGGCGGCAGCATCGTGTTGAGCGCAAAGCAGATTTTTTCGGGCGGCACGCGCGTCGCGCTGTCAAAGTGCGCGCACAGGCCGTAGGCGTGAACGCCCGCGTCCGTCCGACTTGAGCCGACCACACCGATCTTCTCGCCCGTCAGCCGGGCCAGCGCTTCTTCCAGCGTCTGCTGCACGCTGGGACCGTTGATCTGCCTCTGCCAGCCGCTGTATGCCGTGCCGTCGTACTCGATGACCAGTTTAAAGCGCTTCTGCCCTTCCGGCGGGTGATCCGCCGAACTGGGGATGTGATGGCTCGTCAGCTTCAGCTCATCCAAGCAGCCTGCCCTCCGCTACGATGATAACGAGGAACGCCGCCACGGCGAGCGCGCCGTAGAGGTCGAGCTTTGTGTATTTCAGTTCGCGCAGGCGGGTGCGTTTGTCGCCGCCTCGGTAGCAGCGCGCCTCCATCGCCATGGCCAATTCGTTGGCGCGGCGGAAGGAACTGACGAACAGCGGCACCAGCAGCGGAATCATCGCCTTGGCGCGGGCAATCAGGTTGCCGCTTTCAAAGTCCGCGCCGCGCGCCATCTGCGCTTTCTGGATCTTGTCCGTCTCTTCCAGCAGCGTCGGAATAAAACGCAGCGCGATGGTCATCATCATCGCCAGCTCGTGCGCCGGGAAGTGAATCTTCTCCAACGGGTGCATGATGCGTTCAAGGCCGTCCGTCAGCTGCACCGGGCTGGTCGTCAGCGTCAGCACCGACGTGCCCATCACCAGGAAAATCAGGCGCAGCGCGAAATAAATCGCGTTGTTCAGCGCTTCCTTTGTCAGCGTGAAAAAGCCCAGCGTGAAAATCGGCGTTTCGCCCTGCACGAAGAACAGGTTCAGAATGAACGTGAAGATGATGATAAATCGAAGCGGCTTCACGCCCTTCGCCAGATATGAAAACTTGATGCCGGAAACGCGCACCACGATGTAGAGAAACGCCAGCGCAATCGCGTATCCGGGCAGATTCGCCACGATGAACACACCCACGATATAGAGAATCGTCAAAATCAGCTTCATGCGCGGGTCCATCCGGTGAATCGGAGAATTGCCGGGGAAATACTGGCCCAGCGTGATGTCGTTAAGCATGGCGGCCTCCCTTCCCCACGATGGCTTCAACCGCCGCGCGGACTTCTTCGATCTTGTAAATGCCCTCCGGCACATCAAAACCCTTTTCGCGCAGCTTCTGCGCCAGCTCGACGGCCTGCGGCACATCCAGCCCGATGGCGCGCAGCTCTTCGCCCCGTGAAAAAACCTCGCGCGGCGCGCCGTCCATCGCCACCTTGCCGTGATTCATCACGATGACGCGCTCGGCCAGCGCCGCCACGTCGTCCATCGAGTGGCTGACCATCACGATGGTTGCGCCGGATTCCCGGTGCAGGTCGCTGATCAGCCCCAAAATCTCCTCGCGGCCCTTCGGGTCAAGCCCGGCGCAGGGCTCGTCCAGCACCAGCGTCTGCGGCTCCATCGCCAAAACGCCCGCGATCGCCACGCGGCGCATCTGGCCGCCGGAAAGCTCAAACACCGAACGCTGAGAAAGCTTGTCGTAATCCAGCGCAACGCGGCGCATCGCCGTGCGGACGCGACGGTCGATTTCCGCCTCGTCCAGTCCGAGGTTCTTCGGGCCGAAGGCGATATCCTTGGCGACCGTCTCTTCAAACAGCTGGTTTTCCGGATACTGGAAGACCAGCCCGACGCGGCGGCGGATGGCGCGCTTGTCAGTGTTCTTGTCCGCCAAATCCATGCCGTCCACGGTGATTTGGCCGCTCGTGGGCAGAATCAGACCGTTGAGGTGCTGCACCAGCGTGGATTTGCCGCTTCCGGTGTGGCCGATGAGGCCGACAAACTCGCCGTCGTGAATCGTCAGGCTCACGTCGTCCAGCGCCTTTGTCTCATACGGTCCGCCCTGCATGTATACGTAATTCAGATGTTCGATGACAATCGACATACTTCCTCCACCATCTCGTCCACGGTCAGCACGTCCGCGCGCACGTCCACGCCGTCCTGTCTCAGGCTGTGCGCCAGATCGGTCATCGGCGGCACGTCAAGCCCCAGCGCGCGCACTTTGTCCACCTTGGTAAAGACCTCGCGCGGCGTACCGCTCAACGCGATCTTGCCGTCGTCCATCACGATCATGTAATCGGCCGTTGCGGCTTCGCTCATGTAGTGCGTGATGATCACGACGCTGATGCCCTCTTCCTCGTTCAGCCGGTGCACGGTGTTCATCACCTCGCGCCGTCCGCTGGGATCGAGCATCGCTGTCGATTCATCGAGGATAATCACGTCCGGCTTCATCGCCAGCACGCCCGCGATGGCGACGCGCTGTTTCTGGCCGCCGGAAAGCATGTGCGGCGCTTTCTTGGCGTATTTCGTCATGCCGACAGCTTCCAGCGCCTCGTCGATACGCACGCGGATTTCCTTGGGCGGCACGCCGTTGTTCTCAAGGCCGAAAGCCACATCCTCTTCCACAACCGTCGCGACAATCTGGTTGTCCGGGTTCTGGAAAACCATGCCCGCGTGCTGACGGATATCGAAAACGAGGTCGTCGTCCTTCGTATCCATGCCACAGACCCAAACCGTGCCGCTCCCCGGCACATACAGCGCGTTAAAGAGCTTGGCCAGCGTCGATTTGCCGCTGCCATTGTGGCCGAGAATCGCCAGAAACTCACCCTTCTTCACGCGCATGCTCACATCATCCACCGCGTTTTTCTGCGCTTCCGGATAGCAGTAGCACAGATTGCTGGCGATAATGCGGTTTTCCTCAACATTTGTCACCGATTTTTCCTCCATAGGCATAGGTTACCTTGGGGCGTTGCCCCAAACCCTACCAAGAACCTGAGGTTCTTGGATTTCCCACTATCGGATTGCTTCACAATCCGAAAAGGATGTAAGGACGCGCATTGCACGTCCGTACATGTATACCGTCGTTGCTTTCAAAGCAAAAAAACAGCGTCCAAAGAACATGTCCTTGGGCGCTGTGAAAGCATAGCAAAATCCTTGCCGTCTTCTTCCATCCAGACTATACTGTCGGTTTCGGAATTTCGCCGAATCACAAGCCATTTCGGCCCGTCGCGGACTCTACCGCCGGTCGGGAATTTCGCCCCGCCCTGAAGACGAATCGATTATAGCATAAAACCATTCAAAAGGAAAGAGGAAATTGTTATTGGTTAAACGTAACGACTTCTTCCTTCGGCGGCTCGCACGGCTCCAGCTTGGTGACGTAGAGCACCGGGCCGACGCCCTTGTACTGCGTGCGCTCCTCGGCTTTCACCTCGGCGGTGATCATCTGCCAGGTCTTCGGCTGAGGAATCGGCAGTCCGTTCGCCTTGGCAATGAAGCCGACAAACCGCACGTCCTCCGCGCAGCAGACCATGCCCATACGGCCCGGCACATATTCGTCCTTGCCGATGTTGCGGCCGCGGTAGATGTAACCCTTAAACCGCACGGTCTTGCCGTCGTAGTTCTCCGGGTTTTCGGACGCATCCAGATAGAAGATACCGAACTGATAATCCTCAATCTCGACGACCGGGGCGTCCATGTCATAGGGCGGCGGCATACCCGCGCCGTAATCCTCGCTCGTTCCGTCGTCGTTTTCGAAGTAGAGCGACGCCTGCGGGTTCATGCTGCGCACATTGCGGTCGCGGATGAGCTGGCGTGTTTCCTCCGTCGCGCGGTTAAATACCACCATGTCCGCATCCGTGATGTGCTGAAGCATCCGCTGACCCATGTTCTTGGCGTACAGGTCAAACGTCTCGGCGTTCACCGTCGTGATGATCTGATAGATTTCCAGCACTTTGGGCGTGCGCTCGATCGCCGCGTCGAGATCCCACATGCCGTTCATCTCGATAATCACGCGGTCGGGATGATGCTTGCGCACAAACGCGCGCAGCGTATCGCCGTTATATTCGTCCTCGTCCTCGATGCACTCCACGACGCTGTGCGTCTTCTTGAGCATATCGGGTTCGTATTCCGTCTCGCCCTCTTCGCACTGGATGATCAGCGTGTTTTCGTCGCGCGTGAATCCGGGATCTTGAAGCACGCTGGCGATAAAGGAAGTCTTGCCGCTTTCCAGGAAACCGGCAAACATGTAAACCGGAATGGCCATCTCGTTCCTCCGATCAGGCAACGCCGAAGAGCTTCGCCAGCTTCTCGTCCACGAGCTTGCTGCCGATCACGCACAGGCGGCCAGTGTAGTCCGCCGGACCCTTGCGGATGTTCTGCTCGCCCGGCGTGTAGTCAAAGTGAATCCAGCCGCCGTCGGTGCAGGGAACGATGCCCTTCGCGCGCAGCACAAGGCCATATTCGCCGCCGTCCAGCTGAGAGAGCATGGCGGAAAGCTCGTCCTCACCGAACTTGCGCACCGTCTCCGTGCCCCAGGAGACAAACACCTCGTCCGCGTCGTGGCCGTGATGGTGGTGATGATGATGGCCGCAGCTGCACACGCCGTTCTCATCATCATGATGATGGTGCTCGTGCTCCTCATCCTCGTGGTCATGGTGATGATGCTCATGCTCGTCCTCATCATCGTCGTCATGGTCGTGGTGATGATGCTCGTGCTCGTCCTCATCATCGTCGTCATGGTCGTGGTGATGATGATGGTGGCAGCATTCGTCGTCATCATCGTCGTGGTCATGGTGATGATGGTGGCAGCATTCGTCGTCGTCATCGTCGTCGTGATGCTCGGCCAGCACCGTCGCCAGCATATCCGCCGCGAGGTCGTGATCGTCCTGCATCGCCGCGAGGATGGTTTCGCCGCTGATCTCATCCCACGGGGTGGTGATGATGCGCGCCTTGGCGTTGTGCTCACGCAGCAGCGCGACGACGGCCTCCAGCTTCTCCTGGCTCATGCCCTGCGTGCGGCTGAGCAGGATGGTGCCGGCGTATTCAATCTGGTTGAGGAAGAATTCGCCGAAGTTCTTGACATACATGCGGCACTTGCCCGCATCCGCGACGGTCACAAAGCTGCCCATCTCGGCTTCCGGGATATCCTTCTCCACGCCCTCGACGGCGCGGATGACGTCGGAGAGCTTGCCGACGCCGCTCGGCTCGATGAGGATGCGATCCGGATGATACTGGTCGATAACCTGACGGAGCGCCTTGCCGAAGTCGCCCACCAGCGAGCAGCAGATGCAGCCGGAGTTCATCTCCGTCACCTGAATACCGGCTTCCTTCATGAAGCCGCCGTCGATACCGATTTCGCCGAACTCGTTTTCAATGAGGACGACTTTCTCGCCGGAAAGCGCCTCTTTAAGCAGCTTCTTAATCAGCGTCGTTTTACCCGCGCCGAGGAAGCCGGAAAAAATATCAATTTTCGTCATGGTAAGCATCTCCTTATGGGTTTACGTTTGGGGTTACGAGGGTACGCTTGGGACTCCGTCCCAAACCCTGCCAAGAACCTGAGGTTCTTGGAACTCCCACTTCACGGCTTGCTGCGCAAGCCGTTTACTGGCGGATTGATAAGGTGTGGGACATTTCTCCCTGTTGGCAGATTCGAGCAGCGTTGTAGGGGCGCGCATCGTGCGTCCTCTTATACAGATCACACATCTGTTTACGCGCATCCGTTCACACCGATGCGGCGCATCTCCGCAGTCCGCCCGATTCCAAGGGCATATTGTACACCGTTTTTCGGGAAAAAACAAGGATTTCGGGAGAAAAAACAAAGTAGGTCAAATTCCGTCCGTTTTTTCTCCAGCCGCGGCCGCGCGTCAAATCCGCGCCACGCCCGTTTCTCTTGCAGCCTTCGCCACAGCTTCGGCAACAGCCGGGCCGACGCGCTTATCAAACGCCTTGGGGATGATATAATCCGCGCTCAGTTCGTCGTCGGCAACCAGATTCGCAATCGCGTAGCTGGCCGCAACTTTCATCGCCTCGTTGATATCCTTCGCGCGGCAGTCCAGCGCGCCGCGGAAAATGCCGGGGAAAGCGAGCACGTTATTGATCTGGTTCTTATAATCGCTTCTTCCGCTTCCGACGACGGCCGCGCCCGCCGCCAGCGCTTCATCCGGATGGATTTCCGGCACGGGGTTCGCCATCGGGAACACGCACGCGCCCTCGTTCATGCTCGCGACCATCTCGCGCGTCACCACGCCCGGCGCGCTCACGCCGATGAACACATCCGCCCCGCGCATCGCGTCGGCCAGCGTGCCGGTGATATGGCGCGGGTTCGTCTTGCGGCTCATCTCTTCGTGCGCGGGGTTCAGCCCCTCCATGCCCTCGCAGATGATGCCGAACCGATCCACCATAATCAGATCTTTTACGCCGAGGTTCATCAAATGCTTGCCGATGGCCACGCCCGCGCTTCCCGCGCCGTTGATGACCACCTTTGCCGTCCCCATCGTCTTGCCGACAACTTTCAGCGCGTTGAGCAGCGCCGCCGCAACGACAACCGCCGTCCCGTGCTGGTCGTCGTGGAAGACGGGAATGTCGCAGATTTCCTTCAGCTTGCGCTCCACCTCAAAGCAGCGCGGCGCGGCGATATCTTCCAGATTGATGCCGCCGAAACTGCCGGAAATCAGGTAGATGGTTCGCACCAGCTCGTCCACGTCCTTCGTGCGCACGCACAGCGGGAACGCGTCCACGCCCGCGAATTCCTTGAACAGCACGCATTTGCCTTCCATCACCGGCATGCCCGCCTCCGGGCCGATGTCTCCCAGGCCGAGGATCGCCGAGCCATCCGTAATCACGGCGACCATGTTCGCCCGCCGCGTGAGCAGATAGCTCTTTTCGTAATCATCGCGAATCGCGAGACACGGCTCGGCCACGCCCGGCGTGTATGCGAGCGAGAGTTCTTCGCTGTTGGTGACATGGGTTCGCGGCGCGATTTCCAGCTTACCCTTCCATTCATAGTGCTTTTTCAGCGCTTCCTGCCTGATATCCATCAAAAGCATCCTTTCTTTCGGGCTGCCGCCCAAACCCGCCTGAGGGACAAGTCCCTCAAACTCCCTTCTTCGCTTCGCGCTTATAGACCGAATCTTTTCCATTCATTTATCGCAAAGCGATAAATGAAAAATGGGAAGTCCAGAAACCTCAGGTTGCTGGCGGAGTTTGAGGCGGAGCCTCAATCGTCCCCATCGTCCCCCATCATACTTGAATCGTCGAAAAAAATCAATCCCGTTCGGCAGGAAAACGCATGAAACCATCGAAATGTTCGCAATGTATGGGTCTTAGGAGGTTGTCTATGAAACTCACTCGCCAGCAGGTGCTCGACCTGCTCTCCCGCGCCAAGGCAGCGGGCCATCTGCCGTCCGACGGGCCGACTTCTCTGTTCGTCGCCCAAAAGCGCGGAAAACCCGTTCAGCTCGCGGTCGCCGTGACGGATTCCAAAATCGTCGTCCGCCAGAGCCGTCTGCCTTTTTCGCGCCCGTTCGTCTTTTCCATTTCCGAAATCAACGCGTAACACACCGATGAGGAGGTTTTTCTTCATGAGCAATTTCAGCTATTACACCCCTACCCACGTCTATTTCGGCAAAGATACCCATAAGCAGGTCGGCGACCTCGTCCGCGCGCAGGGATGCAAAAAGGTTCTGATTCATTTCGGCGGTCAGAGCGCGCGCCGCAGCGGCCTGCTCGACCAGATCGAAGCGTCCCTCAACGCGGCGAACGTCGCGCATGTCCAGCTTGGCGGCGTCGTCCCCAACCCGCATCTCTCCCTCGTCTATCAGGGCATCGACCTGTGCAAAAAGGAAGGCGTTGACTTCATCCTTGCCATCGGCGGCGGCAGCGTCATCGACTCTGCCAAGGCCATCGGCTACGGCATGTGCATGGACGGCGACGTCTGGGATCTCTACGATCACAAGCGCAAGGCCGAGGGCTGTCTGCCCATCGGCGTGGTGCTGACCATCGCCGCTTCCGGCAGCGAAATGAGCGATTCCTCCGTCATCACCAAAGAGGAGGGCGGCATCAAGCGCGGCTATAACGACGATATCTGCCGCCCGAAGTTCGCCATCATGAATCCCGAATTGACCATGACTCTGCCGGATTATCAGACCGCCTGCGGCTGCACCGATATTCTCATGCACACCATGGAGCGCTATTTTGTTCAGGGCGACGCGATGGAAATCACGGACAGCATCGCCGAAGGCCTGCTGCGCACCGTCATGGCGCAGGCGCTCATCCTCCGCGACGATCCTCAAAATTACGACGCGCGCGCCGAGGTCATGTGGGCAGGCAGCCTTTCTCATAACGGGCTGACCGGCTGCGGCCACAGCGAGAGCGATTTTGCTTCCCACCGTCTGGAGCATGAGCTGGGCGGCATGTTTGACGTGGCGCACGGCGCGGGTCTCGCCGCCGTCTGGGGCAGTTGGGCGCGCTATGTCTATCAGAACTGCATGCCGCGCTTCGTCCGCTTTGCGCATAACGTCATGGGCGTGGAACTCGGTCTGTCCGACGATGAAACCGCCCTTCTCGGCATCGAGCGAATGGAGGATTTCTTCCGCTCCATCCATATGCCCACCAGCCTCGGCGAATTGGGCGTTCACCCCACCGAAGACCAGCTTTGCGAGCTGGCGCATAAGTGCAAAATCGCCGTCGGCGGCCTCCTCGGATCCGCCAAACGTCTGGATGAATCCGATATGCTCGCCATTTACAAGGCGGCCAATCACTGAAAAAGCCTTTGACATTGGATTTTGTTCTTTTCCTGTGGCTGGCCATGCCCATCACAGAATTGCTCGTCATGTTCTACGCTGTCCCGGCCCTCCGCAGATATACGGCAGCGCTTTCCGACGCGTGATTTTGCCTCTTTTTTCCCCTGCTTTTTCTCAATGCTTTATCCAAATAAAAGGTGTCGGGCCATTCACCCAACACCTTCTCTTTCTATCATCCTGTGCTGTTTTTTCGTTCAAAACAGGCGGACCTTTCAAAAGGCCCGCCTTCTTCTTTACTTGCCCAAAATTCTCGCCTTGCTCAGCGGGAATACCACGCAGCGCACGTGGCCCTTGATCATCTTGCGCTCCAGCGCGCCGACCATCGGGCTGCGGCTGTCCTTGCTGTTGTTGCGGTTGTCGCCCATCACAAAGTAATGCCCTTCCGGCACCGTGAACGGCCCGAAGTCCGTCTCGTTGGGCGTCATCTCGAAGTTCTGCTCAACAAATTCGCCGTTGACATACAGCTCGCCTTTTTTCAGCTCAATCGTTTCGCCCGGCAGGCCAATCACGCGCTTGACGCGATACATGCCGTCGTCCGTGTTCGGATAGTCGCAGATCACAACGTCAAACCGCTCCGGGTCGCCCGCCAGATAGTCGAACTTCGTCGCGATCATGAATTCATTGTTTTCCAGCGTGTTGAGCATGGAGCTTCCGTCCACGCGAACCGGTTCAAAGATGAAGGTGCGAACGACAAACGCCAGCGCCGCCGCCACAACCAGAACCATGATCCATTCAAAAATTTCACGCTGCAAGCTTTTTTTCGGCTTCTCCTTTTTTTCTTTGGCCTTCTTTTCCTGCTCCATCAAAAATGCGCCTCGTTTCCTTCAATTTAATCCGTCTCGTTGGTTCCGCGAATCGGCTCCGTCGCGTGCGCGATCACCTTTTTCATTCGCTTGGTAAAGTCCGCGCGGTCCATCATCACAATGCGTCCGCAGCCCGAACAGCGAATCTTGATGTCCGCGCCCACGCGAATCACCGTCCACTTGTCGCTGCCGCAGGGGTGTGTTTTGCGCATCTGCACCAAATCGCCCAATAACAACTCGTCCACGCCTGCCGCCTCCTTTTGTGCGTCGACGCCCATTATAGCAGGGGCCTTTCTTCTTTTCAAGCCCAATCCGTCGTCGGCTGAAACCATTATAGGCCCGCCGCGTCAAACCGTCAACTATATTTTGCTTTTCGGCAAATTTATCCGTCAATTTATTCCGGATCAATGCGGTGGATTCTCTCGCGCAGCCGCATCATTTTTTCGTCCGTCTGATGGATCACATCCGCGCATTCCTTGAGTTCCCGCATGATGGCCTCGCTGTCCTCCACCTGCTTTTTGTATTGCATATCGTGGTCGAGCGTCGCCCAGAAGTCCATTGCAATCGTGCGGATCTGAATTTCGCATCGCACAGGCCGCACCTTGTCGCTGAAATACACCGGAATTTCGACAATCAGGTGATAGCTTCTGTATCCGTTGTCCTTCGGCGTTTTGATGTAGTCCTTCACCGTGATGATCTTGACGTCTTTCTGCCGCGCCAGCATCCGCGCAATTTCATAAATGTCGTCGATGTAGGCGCACAGCACACGAATGCCCGCGATATCCGACAGGTGCTGCGTCATGTTGTCCACCGTCACCTCAAGCCCCATTTTCTTGAGCTTGCGCGCGATGGAAGACGGCTTTTTCAATCGGCTTTCGATGAATTCAATCGGGTTGCGGCGATAGCGCACCGTCATGTCCTTGGAAAGCACCTCCAGCTTGGTGCGCATCTCCAAAATCGCGCAGTGATAGCGCATCATCGCCTCCTGATAGAGCGCCTCCTGTGCAAAAACATGTTCGCTGTCGGATGGAATGATATCCGTATCGATGGCCGTCGGGCCTCTCAATTCATTGTTTCTCATGGCTTTTCCCACTTTTACAGGCATTGTCACCCATTTTTTTGATACGATAATTGTAACATATTTTTTCCCGTCTGTCTATCCGCTCTTTCTTTCAGTCACTTTGAGATCTAAAAGCGCTTTCCATCTTTTCTAATCAGAAAAACGCCGTCGGTGCGCACATTGCGCATCCGCATTTTCACAAAATTTGTTTACCGCAGAAAAAAGCAGAGATTCTGATTCCTCAAAGTCTCTTTCTTGGCGCAGAAGGAGGGATTTGTCTCTCCTCACTCGACACTCGTCGGTCCGCTCGGCTCTAAGGCCGCACTGCGGCCTTATTCACCTCCTCGCGGTTCAAATCCCTCCGCGCCTCCTAATTTTCTTTGCAAAAACAAAAGAGACTCTGATTTCTCAAAGTCTCTTTCTTGGCTAATCCCACCGCGGTTGATACAATATGAGAAAACAGAAGCAGGTTTCGCGTTAATAACGGGGGTAAACGGTACCGTCGCTCCTTCAGTTTTTGTTTTCCTGCCCAAGCAATTCAGGATGGACTAACTCCTTGATATGCTGCATCTGAGTCATTCTCAACGTCTTTCTGCCTCATCCCTGTTCTTGGCACAAACGAAGGGGAAAGGATTTCTCCGCTGTTGACAATATCTCGTTTTTTGAGCCTGCTAACTTTTTCGCGCCCTTTTTCACTTACATTTTAGTGAATACATGGAACGGAACATTTCAAGCCCTTAGATACCCCGTACAAAGTTTCATTAAAGAGCCATTCCAGCTCGTCTCGGTGGCGGGCAAAGCGGCGTTCAAACTCATTGGTCATGATGATTCCTTCCGAGCGAAACGGCGGTTCTTATCCCAGCGTATGCTTTTCGATATCCACCGTCAATTCGCCATCTGAGCAGAACGTTATGCCCTGCACATCCGCCGGCGTATCAATCAGCGCAGAGAGAACGTGTTCGCCATCTCCGACAAACAATTCAGCACATTCTCCGTCCAGAATCAGCCGCAGCTTCCATACGCCGTTTTTCGCTTCCGTCTTGATGCTGCGAACGTGCGAAATATCGCGTACAGAACCGCAGTTGGTACGGTCAAAGACCAGCTCTCCGCGAGACAGTGCGCAGCGAATGGTCGTAAAATAACGCTCATTCTGAGCAAAGCGCAGTTCAAATCTGCGGCAGCTTCCCTCGTTTGCATAAAGCCTTACCGTCAGATCAAGGCATCGCCCATGAACATCCGAAAAGCTCGTTTCCCCATCAATGCGCACGCCGTTCAGCTGCACGCTATCCCGCCAGAGCGTTTCGATTTCGCGCACAGGCTGCTGGCAGAGTCGTCCATCGCGCAGGCTCAGCTCTCGCGGCAGGCTCATGCGGCCAAACCACTTGTGCTTTCTAGCGGTACCGCCCTGTGTTTCCCAGTTCTCCATCCAGCCGATCATGATGCGTCTTCCATCCGGAGCGAGAGTCGTTTGCATGGCATAGAAATCAAGACCGTCATCCACAGTCTGCACATCGCGTCGTGTAAAGCGATGGTTTTCCTCGTCATAGTCCCCCAGCAAGGCAATCGTACCGAATCCGGCATGAAATACGCCGTCCGGCGTGGCCTGCATCTCCTGCGGACTGATGAGCATCACCTGTTGTCCGTCCATGTCGAAAAAGTCCGGGCATTCCCACATCCGTCCCAGTTCGCCCCGGCCGGCATCCAATTCCGTTACAAAGTGCCAGTTGGCGCCATCCTCGCTCTCCATGAGGATCACAGCGCCCTGCCGTTCTTCATGGCGATTGCCTGCTGCGCAATAGAATTTTCCATCCTTTCCGCGCCAAAGCTTCGGATCGCGGAAATCATGTTCGCTGTATCCCTTGGGCAGATCCGCACCGCTGATAACCGGATTTTGCTCCAGCTTTTGAAAATCCACGCCGTCTCCAATGGCAACGCACTGCGCCTGCAATTCCTTATGGTTCGTTCCGGCGGGCTGTACGCCGGTATACATCAGCATCAGTCTACCATCTTCCAACGGAAGCGCCGTGCCCGAAAAACATCCGCCCGCATCCGCCTCGGTATCGGGCGCCAGTGCCGTGGGAAGATACGTCCAGCGGAGCAAATCCCGGCTTTTGGCATGTCCCCAGTGCATCGGTCCCCATATGGTATTATAGGGATGGTACTGGTAGAACAGATGATATTCGTCCTGATAATAGCAAAAGCCATTCGGATCGTTCATCCAACCGACCATCGGCGTCAGGTGGATCAGCGGACGGTCTTTTTCAGAAATTTGTTTGCTGGCTTCACGTTCGAATTTTCGTGCGGCAGAAAGGGGAGTCTGGTTCTTAATCATAGCATCGCCTCCAAAGAGTTTTGATCAATCTTGATTGAAGTAAGTTGAAATAACGTTGAAAGGGCGTATTCCCCTCTGGGAGAAAGAGAATGTGCCACAAGAAGGGGGCTGATTTATTGTGCGGCAGCGTAACGATCGTAGGCGGCCTGATAGACCTCCAGCAGCTCGTTCATGCCGCAGTGGTCGAGCGTCTTCAGGTATTTTTCCCAAGCCTTATCATCCGGACCGCCGTCCTTGATCCAGAGCGCTTCCTGCTCGGAAACAGCGTTCTCAAAATCGGTGCGATGCCATACATCGAGCCATATTTATAAATGACCGTCACAAGAACCGGAATAATCAACAGCAGGTATAGCTGCCAATTATCCGCCAACCTACGTTTCAGGCTTCTGCCTCCCCGCACCTTGACTGCGGCATTGCTCTTCACGATGATTCCCCCCTTCTACTTTCTTTCCTTCGTTTCGTGAAACGTTTCACACTCGTCCGATTCAACAATACCACAGTCTTTAATGCATGTTAAGCGTTTTTTAAATTTTATGCTGGTTTTTCGAGCAATTCTGCCCTGATATGCATCAACCGGTCGGACAGTTTGACTATATGCACAATCAATTTCGCTCGATTTCCCGTTAATTTACTGATGAAAAATCATGATCGTTTCATGAAGTAGCTTTACATCATTCTGAAAACATGCTATACTTTTTATAGCAAAATCATCTTTCTCCTGAATAAGGAGGTGTTTCCTTGAACCATACAAAGAAAACCGCCGCAACCATGAGCGACGTTGCTCGGGAAGCAGGCGTTGCCTTGGGCACGGTTTCCAAGGTCATCAACGGGCAGAGCGTCGGCGAAAGCTATCGCCTTAAAGTAGAAGCCGCTGTAAAGAAGCTGAACTACCAGGTGAACAACAATGCCCGATCGCTCAAAACCGATCATACCAATACCATTGCTTTTATCGTTCCCAATACCATAACGCCCTATTTTGCCTTGCTGACCCATCATATCAACATGGCGTTGGAACGGCGTAATTACAAAATGCTTCTGTGCTTTACGGAATATAACCGGGAACGCGAACAGGATTTCATCCAAATGGTCCGTCAAAACCGCGCTGATGGGATCATCGCCCTGACGTATAACCCGCACCTCGAGATCCCCGACGATATTCCCTTTGTCACCATAGACCGCTTTTTCAGCGCATCCGTTCCCTGTGTAGCATCGGATAACTTCGCCGGCGGTCGAATGGCTGCATGCGAGCTTGCCAAACGCGGCTGTAAGCGCGTCGCCTTCATGCGCATCGGTTCTCTTTTAACCAATGAGCCGAACAAGCGCAAGGATGGTTTCATCAGCGGCTGTATGGAATTTGGGCTGTCTTACGAATGTCTGCTGCTCAACGACGGTATGCCTGCCTCCGGCTTTGAGGACTTTCTGCGTAGCCACATGGAGAATGGCAGTCTTGCCTTTGATGGATTGTTCTGCGGCACTGATACGGTCGCCTACCAGGTCATCAGCATGCTGCGTGCCATGGGACTGCGGGTGCCGGAGGATGTCCAGGTCATCGGTTTTGATGGCATTCGAATGTTCGGCGACTTGGATTACGTCTGTTCCACCATCGAACAGCCTGTAGCCGACATCGCCGAAGCGTGTGTGAGCATGATTCTTTCCCCTGATTTCAAGGGGCTTCCCTCGCTGATCTGCCTTCCTGTCACCTATGCCGACGGCGGCACCACTCTGCCGTTGAAACAGCCTTAATCCATTAAAAACGAGTTTCAAAAGGAGAGGACGCATATGTTTGATGTTGTCGCATTGGGCGAACTGCTGATTGATTTTGTCTGTCAGTCAAAAAACGATGCCGGATATCCAACGCTAGCCGCCAATCCCGGCGGCGCGCCCGGCAATTTTCTGGCTGCCCTGCAAGCCTACGGCTGTACCACCGCCATGCTGAGCAAGGTGGGAACAGATGCATTGGGAAAGCTGCTCGTTGGCACGCTGGAAAACCTTGGCATTCACACCCGCGGGATTGTCATGGCAGACGACGTGTTCACCACGCTGGCCTTCGTCACCTTGGACAATACCGGAAATCGTGAATTCAGCTTTGCCCGCAAACCCGGCGCAGATACCCGCCTGACCCAGGCTGAAGTTCTCTCTTCCGGCCTGATTGACGACTGCCGCGTCTTTCATTTTGGCACACTCAGCCTGACGGACGAACCCGTTCGCACGGCAACATGTGCTGCTGTGGCGCGAGCCAAAGCCCAAGGCAAGCTTATCAGCCTTGATCCCAATCTCCGCAAGCCTCTGTGGTCAAGCGAAAACGAGGCACGCCGTCAGATTGAATGGAGTCTTTCTCAAGCAGATATTGTCAAAATCAGCGACGAAGAGATCGACTTTCTTTGGGGCATCTCGCCGGAAGAAGGCGCACGAAAGCTGCTCAGCGAATACAACGTTTCCCTTGTCTATGCCACGCTTGGTCCGAAAGGCTGTTACGCCGTCAATCGCAATGGTTCTGTTACTGTCGAATCGCCAAAGGGCATCCATGTCGTAGATACCACCGGCGCCGGAGACATCTTCGGCGGCAGCGCCATGAGCCGCTTCCTCTTGCTGAACAAGCGTCCCGAAGAACTCAGCGTTTCAGAAATGACAGAAATCGTGCGCTTCGCCTGCTGTGCTGCGAGCCTTTCCACGCAAATCCACGGCGGCATTTCGAGCGTCATTCCTATGGAGCAGGTGCTGGCTTGCGTAGAAAAAACCTATAAAGCCCGCTGACTTGCAGCGTCGGCATCTTCCCCGTGCGTACCGTCTGATACACTGTGGTTCAACCGCATAAGAGCAAGGACTCGCAGTAAAAATAAAGTCGCGCCGTAACCGCTCAATCATCCCCCGATACAGAAAAGTCGTGGTTCCCAGCACTCATCCTGCCGAGAACCACGACTATTCTGTTTCGGGATTATTGGGCGGTTACGATCTCAATCAAGCCACCGGCTCTCCAGTGGTTTTGACCGCGGAAGTTCTCAATGAACAGAAAAGCTGTCACAGGATCTGGATTCTCACGGAAGCCTGCTGCCTGCAAGCATGGCACTGCCATGTCGTGCAAAAAACTCCTCGCCAGTGTCCAGATGCGCATTCTTGTCATGCATGCCGTCTGCAAGCTCCCCAGCCAGCACATACATATCTTCAATGACCTTCCATGAAAGGGGAACAAAGTATTCCGACTGGTTATTCAGATAATCCTCCTGCATCTCATCCATGCATCTGTTTTCCTGAATGAAGTGGCCGCCAAAACATGTGTAGTCTTCCTTGCCCTTCATGCGCTCAATAAAGCGTTCGAGGTTATCCCTGTACCAAGCATATGTCTCGTGAAAGCGGTTTTTCTCGTATCTTACGCCGACAACATATCCTGATCCAACGGCGTCGCCGGTAAACAGGCAGCGGTGTGTATGATCGGCAAACACAACATGGTTCTGTGTATGCCCACCCAAGTACATCATCTCGATCGTAGTGCCGCCAAGATCAATAACATCGCCATCCTTCAGCCCGACGACCTGATGAAAATGATCCAGCTGATCCATATACTCTGGATAGGTGTTCGTCTGTGGACGCTGAGGAACCTTCCCTGCCTTCATGTCATACATGCCATGAATACAGTCATACATTGCTTTTCGATCGTCTTCGTGAATGTACACCTTTTCAAATTCAAAGGCATGAAGCATGTGATCTCTGTGTGGATGGGTAATCGCAAGCTCAACCGGAAGCCGGGTTATCCGCTTGACGACTTCATCCACATGCGCATGGGTCATTGTTGTATCAATGAGAAGCGCTTTCTTTTCGCCTTCAATGAGATATGTCGAGGCCATAAACCAATCATCAAGCCGATAGAGCCCCGGACGGATGAATGTTATCCAGATCACCTTCTTGCGGTCCTGTTCAAACAGCCAGTCCCAAGGCTCGGTGGATTGCATGACCCGTTCTGCCAGCTCTTCTGCTCCTGATGTGTACTCTGTATACCGGACCAATTCGGAGCCCTCGGTGCGCAGCGCATGTGTGACTGGTGATCATACGCCGCTTCAATGGGGTGCATCGCCTGTGATGAAGGCGCCGTATGCGAAGCAATCGTATCATCTACTCTTGCAAATTTCATTTAACTGCTTTACACTGCAGGCATGAGACATCTCCTTTCGTGGCGGTGGTCGGATGGTTTTTTGAGTAATTTCATTGTACCATTCACCACGTCGAGATATCTCTATTTATTTGTGCATTTTTTCAAATATGCTCATTTATAGCTATAAACAAACTAAAAAAGGCCGCCGCAGAATTCGCGCTTCTGCAACGACCCCTTTGCGGGCAACAATTCAACCCCTTCCTCTGGTCGAAAAATGTATTCGGTTTGACAGCGTCAAAGAGAGCTGCTTATCTCCGTCATTCGCCCGATGCCTTTTCCTGCTTTTCCCGCAGGATGTCCATGATAGTCGCCTCTGTCCCCACCATGCCCGGCGATGCAATCTGACCCATGTAGCGCATCGTATCCTCCGGCGTGCGGCCGTTGATGCCGTGCACAGGCTGAACGGACACCTGTTTGAGCGCCATCTCAACGGACGCGTATGCAACACCCACTGCGGCGATTCCCTTCATCACGCACCCCTGATTGCCGCCGTCGCAAATCATGCCCGTGATGCTGGAAGCCATGTTGCAGATCACCCGCTCCATCGCGCCAATGTCGCCGCCGTGCAGCCACGCCAGCGCAACCGCCATGCCGGTGCCCGCGGCAATCGCACAGCCGCAGAACGCTGACAGCTTGCCAGAGTATTCCTTAATGTACATGCACACCAGATAGCTCAGCGCCGTTGCGCGCAGAAGCTGCTCCTTCGTGTAGCCCTGCACCTTGTAGGCGGCGTACAGCGGCATCGTCGCAATAATGCCATGCGCGCCGGAACCGGTGATGCTCATTGCCGCCTTATTCAGGCCAATGACACGCGCCTCGATGGCTGCGTTGCAGAGCAGATCCGCCGTCTTTTCCTCGTCATCCGAAATGCGCTGACCACCGTTTTTCGCCAAAAGGAACGGCGCAAACGTGGTTTTGCTGCTGGTGATGCCTTCCTCAAACAGCGCAAGATTTACGTGGTAAGCCTCTTCGATAAAGGCGATCTCCTGCACGGGAACCGTCTCCGCATATCGGACAAGCTGTGCCAGCGTGTATTTGTGAATCTCAGCGCCTCCGTCTTCCGCCGCAGAGGCATGCTCCTCCTCTTTTTTGAATACCGTCTGCCCGTTGACGCGAATCTCCACAATATTGGTATGTGCGCCGCGGATGATCACCGTCGCACAGCCCTGTTCCGTGGTCACGTCAGCCTCTATGCTGATATGGCTGGTCGCCTGACTCATGGAAACGTGAATCCTTCCGTCCGCAACCATCCTTTCAGCCTCTTGGCGCTGCTCTGCCGTAATGCCATCCAGACATTCCAGCCCCTTCTCTGCGTCCGCGCCCACTGCGCCAAGCGCCGCAGCGTGGAGATTGCCCACCTGATCGCTACCGGGGATGCCGCATGTAAACGCATTTTTGTACATGCCGCTGTTCAAGCGAAGATCCACCTGCTGAACCGCTCCTTGAATATGCGCTTTTGCCGTCGCCACGGCAAATGCAATCGCGCCCGGCTCCGTCACGCCCAAAGCCGGTTTCATGTCCTCATAGATCAATTGCGTCAAACGCTCCATCGTGCTCTTCCTTTCTATGCTGATTGTACGCCTGATGAACGCCCACCCCAGCATACCAAACAGGCATGCCGGGGTGAACGCTTATGTTCGATGCGGTCAGGCCGCCTTATTCCCTGCCCTTGCGCAGGACACGGCCTGCAAATACGGGAAGCACCTTCGCATCCTCAACGGCGATTTGGCCGTTGACCGTCACGCATTCGATGCCGTCGCAAACCGCCTTGTCCTCCTTGTAGGTGGCGTTGTCATGCAGCTTCTCCAGATCGATCACCAGAATGTCTGCCTTCTTGCCCTCGGCCAGAATGCCGCGATCCGTAAGCCCCAGCTTAGCCGCAGGCATGCCGCTCATCTTGTAGATGGCCTGCTGCAGCGAGAGCAGATGTTCCTGCTTAACGTACTTCTCCAGAACGCGCACGCAGCTGCCATAGTAGCGCGGATGGCTCTTCTTCTTAGACGGGAAACCGTCGGTACAGACCATGGAATTGGGGTTGGCAATCGCACGGGAAACATCCTCCGGATCCATGAAGAACACGATCATCATGGTATTGTTGCGGCTCTCCAGCAGAATGTCCAGCGCCTTTTCAAACGGATCCGCGTTCTCCTCGCGGGCGATTTCGGCCATGGTACGATCTGCATACTTGTCGATGCTGCACTCCGTAATGTACATGCCTTCCCAGCCGGTGAGCTGATAGAAACTCTCCCAGTTCGGATTTTCGTCCTTCATATCCGCAATCATGCGAGCGCGAGCCTCCGGGTCAGCCAGACGCTCCAGCATCTTCTCAATGCCGCCCTCCAGCGCCCACGGAGGAAGAATGGAGTTGAAGTTGGTGCTGGCCGCATCGTAGGGGTAAACGTCGCAGTTCACATTGAGACCCTTTGCGCGGGCGTCGGCAATCATCTGCAGGGTCGTGCGGATCTTGCCATGGTTGGGCTTTCCGGCTGCCTTGTGATGGGAAATTTCCACGCTGACGCCGGTTTCTTCCGCAATGTGGATGGCCTCTGTCACAGCGTCGATCAGGCCGTAGCTTTCGCTGCGGATGTGGCTGGTATAAATACCGTCGTGCGCCTTGACGACACGCGCAAAGTTCACCATCTCTTCCCGCGTCGAGTACACTCCCGGCGGGTAAATCAGGCCGGAGGAGAAGCCGAAAGCACCGGCTTCCATGGAATCCGCTAGGAATTTCTCCGCCTTGTGCATTTCTTCTTCTGTAAAGGGGCGATCCTCAAAGCCCGCCACACAGGCGCGAACCGTACCATGTCCCACAAGACCCGCCATATTCAGGCACAGCTGGTTCTTTTCCACTTCCTTCAGGTATTCGTCATAAGAATTCCAGTTGAAAGGAACAGGCATATGCGAGAAGAACGGCGCGCAGTACGCGGCCCAGCGATCCTTGAATTCCGGCGTGATGGGCGCACAAGAGATGCCACAGTTGCCGACAACCTCCGTCGTGAAGCCCTGCTGTAAACGCTTGGGATTCTTTCCCGGCTGGAACACGATCGCGTCAGAGTGACAATGGATATCAATGAAGCCCGGGGTGACGATCTTTCCCTGCGCGTCAATCACTTTTTTCGCCGGCTCGTCAATGTGTCCAATCTTTTCAATACTGTCTCCGACAACGGCCACGTCAGCCAGGAACGGCACATCGCCGCTGCCATCCACAACCAAACCATTTTTGATCAACAGATCATACATAGAGTGTCCCTCCCTCTCTTACAGACCCGGCAGGAAGCCGCGGCACATATTCAGCAGAATGACAATGGCAAACATCACGACACAGGCAATCGCGTTGCCAAAGGTGTGCGTGATCCATGTGTCCTTAAAGGACAGGTTGTTGAGCTTCTGCACCAGCCAGAAAGCCGCGTCGGTCGGCGTCGCAAAGGCCATGCTCGCCGCACAGATCGCAAGACCCATGACGATGCCGCTCTCGCCCATCTGCGCACACAGCGGCGCAACGATGGAAGAAGTCGTAACCATAGCCACGGCAGCGGAGCCGAGCGCAGAACGCATCAGCAGGCACAGCAGGAACGCCAGCACGATCAGCGGCACATTCCAGCTCTGCAGCAGCGTCACAAAGTAATTGCCGATACCGCTCGCCTGAATGATCGCCCCGAACGAACCGCCGGCACCCAGCAGCAGCATGATTTCGCCCATCTCGTTGAAGTTCTTGGTGATCAGCGGCGCATAGCTGCCCTTCACATAGGGGCGGAGCGTCAGCGCTGCAAACGCAACACTGATAATCAGGGAAATGACGCCATTACCGGCGGTGAGGAACTTGCAGATGGAAACCGCCATGGGATTGGTCGTCCACATCGGAATCAGGGTGCCGAAGACGATCAGCAGCAACGGCAGCGCGATGATGGCAATCGCCAGTCCGGCCGGCGCACGCTTGGTATCGTTCTTCTCCGCGGGCACGCTCTGCGTCGCCGCCTCGCCGACGGGCTCTTCATACTTGTACAGCTTCTTGCCCAGGAACTCGCCGTACAGCCAGCCGCCGATCAGCGCGCCCGGAATACTGACGATCAGGGAATACAGAATAAACCAGCCAAAGTTCACACCCAGCGTGCCCGCGACGCTCAGCGGACCCGGAGTCGGGATGACCAGGCAATGCGTCGTCAGCAGGCCGACGGACAACGCGGTGATGTACACCTGAATCGGCTTCTTCGTTTTACGGGAGAGGGTGCTCAGAATCGGGTTCAGAATGACGTATGCAGAACCATAGAACACCGGGATGGAAACGATGTAGCCCGTGATGTTCATCGCGAGGCTCGCACGTTTTTCGCCAAACTTTCTCAGCGTCGCGTCGGCCAGAGAGTCGGTCGCTCCGGCTTCGGAAAGCATGCCGCCGAGAAGGAAGCCCATGGCAACAACAATGCCCAATCCGGCGCAAATGCTGCCAAAGCCCGAAGTGATGCCGCCCACCAGTTCGTTCAGATCCATTCCCGCCAAAACACCGATTGCAATTGCAGCGGAAATCATAGAGAAAAACGGATTCATCTTGAAGCGCACAATGGTCACAAACAGGTATACCATCGACGCCAAAAATAGGATGATCAATGCCGGTCCACTCATGGATATGCCCCCTTGTTCTTTCTTTCGTTTCATCGTTCCTGCAGGTGTTACCCGTATTATAATCGGATTTCAGAAAAAGGAATAATGCCAAAAGCTCATATGGGATATACACTATGAACATAACAAAACCTATTCTCATGTGCACATCCGTCACGCATCCCAAAAAAACAGCTTCAATTCATCCGTGTTTTCGCGATGGTTTGCAAAAAAACAAACCCTTTGTGCATGACTGAATGTTACGCCATTTTTCTATACGTCAAAAAGAGGCCTTCCCATGGCGGGCAGCCCCTATTCGCAGTCTATGCTTTTCATTTTGCATCAAAGCGCCGTTTCTCCGCCCTTCTGCGTCGCGGAGACAATCTCCCGAACGTCGCTGAGCAGCTCTTTTTCTACCGGCGTAAGCGCATGCTGGCTCAAATGCAAAAAGACCAGTGTGTAAGAATTATCCAGATCCCGAATAGGCACATAGCATACCTCGCGATTGCCCCTGCGGATATTGGATAAATCCAGCCCAATGTAATATGCGTCCGTGTGGGTCAGGAGCGCGTACATTGTGGATTTGTCGTTGATGACAATGCGTTTTTTCTGAATGTGCGGATTGTATCCATGAACGTGTGAGCCGTACAGCGTCGGTTCCATCTCATCCTGCGCCATCGTCGCGCGAGGATACGCCGTCAGTTCTTCCAGTGAAACCGACTTTCTGTCGGCCAACGGGTGATTTCGCCCAATCTGGATATGCGCCGAAAAGGAGGAAATCGGAATCCACGAGATATCGCGATGCATGCATTTCTGATAGAGCATGTCCCGGTTTTCTTCCGATACCAGAATCAGGCCGACCGCATACATTCCGTCGTAGACCAAATCAATGATCTTCTCCACCCGCTCTTCGCAGACGCACAGATTCAGATATTCGCCGTCCCTGTATCGGTTGTACAACTTGATCAGCGCAAATTCCACAATGACGCAGCGGAATGCCGCCAAGGATAGCTGAACTGTCGGCGCATGGCTGTTTACCACATATTGATCCCACAGCGCAATATATTGATTATCTAGATGCTTGGCTCGATGCAGAAATTCCTTTCCCTGATGCGTCGGCACAACGCCATTGGGCGTTCGCAGGAATAAATTGAAACCAAGTTCCCTCTCCAGCTCCTTGATTGCGCGGCTCAGGCTCGGCTGCGATACAAAGAGGTTCGCCGCCGCCTTATTGAATGAACCGTAGTGAGCCACCTCTACCGCATAATGGATATGCGAAATGTTCATATTGCTCCGTTCTCTCCCATTTTAATGTTTGTTTCCAGAAGGAGGATGTTTGCGTTTTTCATTTTATGAGTCGTTCGGCTTCAAAGCAGATAAAGAAAAAGACTGAAACTTTCTCAAAGCTCCGGTTCTCCATGAAACCTGATGTCAGTTGTATTATACCATGATTATGCATATTTCGCAATAAAACAGATTTCGAGCTTTTCCTCTAGCTGTAAGAGTGTCAAACATAGGTTACACTTTAGTGAAGTAGAGTGCAGTCATTGTTTTTCATCGTCTGCTCGATCTTTGTTTTCTCAAGATAAAAACCGGAATTTCCGATTACAGCCAGATTCGTCGGCAGCTCAAACACGGCCGTCGAACTGCCCCCCGCCACGCGGATATACTCCAGGTTGGAGCAATCCTTGAATACCGGCGCGTGCGAGCCTATTGTTTCCGGATCATCATTGCCCACTCTTTCCAGAGTAGTCGGCAGTATCACGCCCGTGATGCCTGTCTGTTTGAACGCATTGCCCTCGATTACTTTCACCTGCGTCTTGGAGAGGTCAATGACGCCGGACAAGCCGCGGACTTGAAAAAACGCCTGAAGGCCGATTGTTTTCAGGTGGGTTGCCGCAGAAAAATCAACGAACACCTGCTGGCAATTAAGATATACGGGCTTCAATTCCTTTCCGCTCGTAGAATAGCCTTCGCTATCCGAACATACCCGTATATCATTTGCTTATCTCCTTTCATTTCTGGGGATATGCATTATTATAACGGGTAGCGTTGATGCAGGCTGCTTATCTGCAAATGGACGCTGTTCTCGATACGTGCTCACGCTCACGCGGAGAAAATATCCGAGAAGACCAAGCAGCGAAAGAAGCTCTAGGTACACCATTTGGTAAAACTCAAAAATGCGCCATTTTGACTGAAATGGGGTAAAAAAATACAGGCGCGGAAAGCGATTTTGCCCTCCACGCCTGTTTGCATGATCGGAATGATGATTGTATCGGGATACCTTTTCAAGAAAATGTCCGAAAACCCTTTGCCATCAGGGTTTTTGAGCCGCCATGGGGTAAAAGAAAAGCGCCAGCCTTTGTATCAAAAGCTGGTACTTACTATGGCGCAGAAGGAGGGATTTGTCTCTCCTCACTCGACACTCGTCGGTCCGCTCGGCTCTAAGGCCGCACTGCGGCCTTATTCACCTCCTCGCGGTTCAAATCCCTCCGCGCCTCCTAATTTTCTTTGCAAAAACAAAAGAGACTCTGATTTCTCAAAGTCTCTTTCTTGGCGCAGAAGGAGGGATTTGAACCCTCGCGCCGCTTACCGCAGCCTACTCCCTTAGCAGGGGAGCCCCTTCGGCCTCTTGGGTACTTCTGCACGACCGATATGCTATGCAATTCGCCATAAAAAATGGCGGAGAGAGAGGGATTCGAACCCCCGGTACCTTGCGGTATCACTGGTTTTCAAGACCAGCGCCATAAACCACTCGGCCATCTCTCCAGTCTGCTTGAACCAGCGACATTTATTATAGGATAGCCGGATGATTTTGTCAACCCCTTTTTTTGTTTTTGCGTCCGAATCCTGTGTTTCCGCTAAAATGCTATTCTTTTTTCTCTCCCTGCGCCACGTCCAGCAGCTTTCCCAGCAGCGGCACATTCAAACCGAAGATTTCCAGATTCTCGATCAAACTCACCAGCTCCGTGGCAATCATATAGGTCATCGCCGCGCCGCAGACGCTCGTCATGCCCAGCCCGTTGCCCACGCTCACGCAAACGCCGACAACCAGCCACTCAAGCCCCTTTTTCATCACGCCCATCAGCAGCGCGCCGGAAGAAACCTTTCCGCTTTCCGTCTTGCGGGATTTTCCCGTCACCGCGCACAGCAGTCCGGTCACAATGTCCGCGCCCTGCACGATCAAAAGCGCCTGTGCCAGCGGCGGCAGCCCCGTCCACCATGCCAGCGCCGCGCCAATCGCCGCGCCGATCCAGTTCACCACGTTCGGTTTCACACCCTGCACAACCTGCATCGCCTTGTCTTCCATGTCCGTTTCCCCCTTCATTCTTTTGTCTTTTCCGCTTGCCTCATTCCACGCTTTCCCGCGTGTTTTTTAGTCCTCCCCAGCCTTGCAGCAATATTCCCCGCTGATCCAGCCCGTAAAGCCGCGATATTCCACCCGCAGCCAGCCGTCTCTTTCCTCCAGCACGGCGAGCTGTGCGCCGTCCGGGATCATCTGCATATAGCGCCCTTTCGGCTTTTTCCGCATCCGAAGGCCGCCCTGTGCGCAGACGGTGACGCTCTCGCCCTCGGCGCTGTCCGCCGTCTCTTCTCCGTCCACCGCAATCATCCGGTGCTTTCCAAGCCCGTTCCATCCGCGTTTTTCCGTCAGCTCAGTTTCCACCACACATCCCCGGCTCTTGCTTGAGTGGATGACCGTGCCTCGCTCCGTCACCAACCCGGTGTGGTCCACGTCGCCCGTGCCCACGCCCATGAACGCCAGCATGCCCGCCTTCGCGCCGGAAATACCTTCCTGCTTCCATGTCAAATCCCGATATTTGGCGCTCTTGCTGTCGCTGTTCCAAAGCTCCTTTGTGCCCGCCGTCGTGTAGTTTTTGTCGCCGCCCGGCGCTGTGCGGATGACCTTCTTGATGAGGTTGATGCAGTCCAGCTCGCTGTACGCCGTCCCGATCAGCGCCCGCGCCGCGCGGATGGCGGTTGTTGCGTCAATCATCGTTCTCACGCTCCTTTTTTACTCAAGTCAAGCTTTTTGCTGTTAAAATGTTTAACTTGATTCTTGAATAGACAAAATACACCCCATTCGGAAGAACGAGTATATTACTCCGTCACATAACGCGGAATTCCATCCTCAGTCGTCTCTTCTTTCTCCACCACGACCAGCGCGTCGTAGTACGCCTGTGCAGGGGCTTCAATCTCCGCGATGTCGTCTTCCGTCAGCAAGCCGCTGTCAAGATGGGTGTATGCCTTGTCCAGCCAATAGGCCACATCTCGCCCGGCGGCAATCTCGCGCTTGATGGAGCGCAGGGTCAGGTCATGTCTTGCTTTGCTTTTGATTGCCATATGCTTTTCCCCTCCTTTAGGTTGTAGTCATAGACGCAATCGCGTCCTCAAGCTTTTTGATTGCAATGTTCACATCGCGCTGATATTCCAGTCTTACCCCGGCACCGTCACCCGCCTGCACCACCGTGTCAGGGCCGTAAGCGGTGAGGGCTTTGTAAGCGGCGATTTCAGCAGGGGTGAGCGGGGTTTCAACGGGGGTGGCGAGTATTGCGTTCTGCTCAACCAACGTTTTTGTGCTGTCGAAAGCCGCTTTATCAACCCTCTGCACCTTCACCCCTCTCTCCAAGTCCACCTCATCACACACCCATTGCCGGCCTGTCGGGTCAGTGTAGTTGCCGCCAGAGGTGACAGGGATGCCAGGTAAGCCGTTGTGCGTGGGCAGGGTGATCGTCTGCTGTCCATCTGCACCATCTCCGACCGTCACCAAGATTGTTCCGCCGTCCCCCGCACTCACAATCGGCGCCGGGTTATCCGGGCTGGGTGTGCCGTCCTGCGTACTTTTGCCGTAGACGGTCAGCCCGCACAGTGGCGCGGAAAAAGCGTCAGAGACAGATACAGGATTGCCTGTTTCGGTGCCGATCAGGATATTCTGGCGCGCTTTGTCGGCCTTCTCAGCAACAGCCTTCTCGATTTCCGCCAGCCGCTTTCCCGTTGTGGCCGCGTCCGCCGCCGCGCCCTCCTGGGTCAGCGTCGCGTCGATGACGGCATCCTTGCCCGGTTCGCCTTTTGCGCCCCTGTCTCCCTTGTCCCCTTTTTCGCCCTTGGGTCCCTGCGGGCCAATCGGGCCTGTTTCACCCCTGTCTCCCTTCGGGCCGCGGAAGGATTCAAGCTTGACCTCCATGCTGCCTACATTTTGGGTCTCACATGTGCATGCAGGGCATCCGTTTGCTTCAAGCACGACAAAACATCCGGGCGGTTCAGGCGTGATCATTTCCCGATAACCCGTAATCTTTCCGTTGCTTTCCGTCACGTCCAGCGCAAACCGAATCGCATAGGTATATTCTCTGTGCCTTTTGGAGAGGTTCTCCGTATCCGTTCCGGAAAACATGAGCTTACAAACGCCGTCGTCATCCGGCGTGACCGTTTTGTTGATGACGATCCTGCCGTCCGGCATTTCCGCCACCATGAAAAACATCCGGTCTTGGCTCGTCGGTACATAGCCTGTTGGCACAATCGCCAACAAGCCCGTATCGCCTCGCGTAATGGTAATTTGGCCTTTCCTCGCATCAAACATAGTCGCCACCTCAGCCCATGTTCAGCGCTTCGCGGATAGCTTCCAGGTCGTCGGTCGTCAGTGCGGGATAATCCGCCGCGATATCTTCAAAGTTTTCACCGTTCCTGATTCGGATGCGGAAAGCCCGCACCATGATTTTCATTTTCAGCGTGTTCAAGGTCTTCATAAGTTTTAACCTCCAATCAAATCAGCCATCATCAAAATCAGATCGTCGTTTGCGGATTCCAGCG